>Ga0209467_1000257_pt1 | contig 90616 bp, 96 predicted proteins | sample Higcelwee11metaG_FD_187175 | JGI IMG/M metagenome (GOLD analysis project Ga0209467, IMG submission 187175) | Freshwater pond sediment microbial communities from the University of Edinburgh, under environmental carbon perturbations - High... | ecosystem: Environmental > Aquatic > Freshwater >...
CAGGATGCGCCAAGTCGACATCGAGGTGCCGAACCGCATCGTCAATATGAACTATCGGATGCGACTAGCCTGTTATCCCCAGAGTAGCTTTTATCCAGTAAGCCCGTGCCTATACCAACTAGGTCACGAGGATCACTAAAACCTTCTTTCGAACCTGATTCCGAAATCAAATTGCTCGGAACTCTCTCTTACGAGAGATTCGACTAGTATGTCTCACAGTCAAGCCAACATATGCTTTTGCGCTTACAGTCCGATTTCCAGCCGGACCAAGTTGACCTTTGTGTACCCGCGTTACTTTTTTGCAGGTGCCTGCCCCAGGCAAACTAGCAACCATACAGTGTCCCCCCCCGGGTTCCACCGGAGTAGGTAAGACTTGAAATTAACAAAGGGAGGTGTTCCATTGGCGCCTTGCGGCTCCCTCCTACGCTCGACAATCACTAATTCCTCATCAATGTAAAGATCCAGTAAAGCTTCATGGGGTCTTTTTGTCCTGTTATAACTAAACGGCATCTTCACCGCTCTTTCAATTTCACTGGATAGATGGTTAAGACAGTTGCACAGTCGTTAAACCTTTCATACGTGTCGTAACTTACACGACAAAGGACTTCGCTACCTTAGAACAGTTAGAGTTACTGCTGACGTTCACCAGGGCTTATAAAACAGGCAGAAAACTTACGTCGTCCACCCGCCTTCTTAACCTTCTGGCACCGGTCAGGTTTCAGCCCATATACTTCCCCTTACGGGTTTGCATGGACCTGTGTTTGTGGTAAACAGTCGCCGTGCATTCTTTTGTTGTAGGCCGGGTGTTATCCCGGTCAGGGCATCTTGCAAAGCTTACGCCCAGCTATTTTGCCAAGTTCCTGAACCATCTTTCTTCCAATCGCCTTAGTCTACTCGACTTATCCACCAGTGTCGGTTTTGGTACGATTTTCCTGATATCTATTTGCGACAATTTTCTCGGATAAATGGGTTCAATTTAATTGCTCTCCTTACGGAAAACTCTTATTTGTGCTTCACTTTATAACGAAAAGGCGGATTTTCCAACCCCTTCTAGCTAGACACTTAAAGGCCAAAGTCACTCTGGCCATAAACCTCCCACTCATCGTCATGCCCCAACGTAACAATATCAAGAAAGAACCGGAATATTAACCGGTATTCCATCCACTACGCCCCCACTATAGGGGCCTCATGTTAGGATCGCCTAACCCTCAGACGAACAACGTAGCTGAGGAAACCTTGGATGTTTCGGCGTGGCAGATTCTCACTGCCATTTCGTTACTCATGTCCGCATTCTCACTTCTTAGCGCTCCAGCAAACCTTACGGTCAACCTTCACCGCCCTAAGAACGCTCTCCTACTGCTCCCTTTTAGATAAATCTAAAAAGAAACCTCCAGTTTCGGCACTATACTTTAGCCTCCTTACATTTTAGGCGCGAATTGCCGACCCTGATTACTCAGAGTCGAACAGTGAGCTATTACGCTTTCTTTAAAGGATGGCTGCTTCTGAGCCAACCTCCTGTCTGTCTTAGGCAATTCACTACCTTTCCCACTTAGTATAGATTTAGAGGCCTTAACTGAGAGTCTGGGGTCTTCCCCTCTTGCCCGGCCAGCTTATCCCGGTCGGACTGACTGCCTAGCTTAATTCTGCGGTATTCGGAGTTTGGTTAAAAGCCGGAGCTTGCGCTCCAAACTCTCATCCAGTAGCTCTACCCCCACAGAGAAACACTAGACGCTATACCTATATATATTTCGGAGAGAGCCAGCTATTCCCACTTTCGATTGGCATATTACCCCTAACCACAAGTCATCGGACAGATTTGCAGCTCTGATCCGTACGGGCCTCCTGTCGACTTCCATCGACACTCACCCTGCTCATGGTTAGCTCAAGTGGCTTCGGGTCATCCATGCTTACCTATTCGCCTTATTCAGACTCGCTTTCGCTACGCCTCCATTCCATAAAGGAATTTAAACTTGGTAAACACGAATACTCGCGGACTCATTCTTCAATAGGCACGACATCACCCGGCTAGGCCGGGCTCTGTCTGTTTGTTAGCAAATGGTTTCAGATCTATTTCATTCTGCGATTTGCAGTGTTTTTCACCTTTCCCTCACGGTACTAGTTCACTATCGGACAGCTGAAGTATTTAGCCTTGGAGCTAGGTCGCCCCAGATTCCCAGGACATTTCACGTGGACCCTGGTACTTAGGTATCTAACCGGAATTTACTCTATTTTCAGATACGGGACTTTCACCCTCTTTGGTCGTCCATTCCAGAACGTTTTCCTGATATTTCAATTCGTTATGTCAGACCCTGCAACACCTCGCCTTGCGGCTCGGTTTAGGCTTTTCCGTGTTCGCTCACCGCTACTAACGGAATCTCATTCGATTTCTTTTCCTCCGGGTACTGAGATGTTTCACTTCCCCGGCTTACCCACCCCGATTTACATCGGGGTTTCCCACCTTACGATGGGTAGATTACTCTATTCGGAATCGGCTGGATCACCGTTTATTAGCAACTCCCCAACCTTTATCGCCGCTTTTTGCGTCCTTCTTCGGCTTCAGCCACCTAGGCATCCACCATTTGCTTTAATTAAATTTTTTCATTCAACTAGCAACTCAATTCAGTCGCTAATTTAAAACCATTGTTACCGGCCTATTATTTCGGCAACAACAGTATATTTTTATTCCAAAGACAAGGACAAACATGTCTTTAGAACTTTCTTTCTTTAAGAACGTTTCCCAACTTGTTGGGATTACGTTCTCGATTTCAATAGATTGTTAATGTAAGACTCCAATTTTATTCGGAGCGAACCAAATCTTCTGTCTTCACTAAATTTTTAGAATTTAGATTTTAGAGTTTCGGTTTTGATTCTATGTGGACCTGACGAGACTCGAACTCGTGACCCCTTCATTGCAAATGAAGTGCTCTACCAACTGAGCCACAGGCCCATACAGGAGAGACTTGCCTGCCGTGGAAGGTCCTATTTCAAAGTGCTTGGCTTTTTTAAAATAAAAAAAGCCGCTCCTCGCGGCCAAAGACATCTATATCGATTTTACTTATACCTAAATTTCCCATTCCGATAAGAAGCTTTGAGCATCAAGTGGTAGTATTGTACCTAAATCAAATCTGCAAATCAACTACTTAATTAAGGTTTTTTAGCCTTTATCGCTTCCAACACAATCGGTACCACCGATACCAAAATTATCCCCACCGCCACATACTCAAAATTCTCTTTTACAAAAGGGATATTTCCAAAAAAGTACCCCGTTCCCAAAAACAATGTCACCCACACCAAACCACCCACAAGGTTATACGACAAAAACTTTCCATAATGCATTTTCCCCACCCCCGCCACAAACGGTGCAAAAGTCCTCACAATCGGCACAAATCTCGCCAAAATAATCGCTTTACCCCCATGTTTATCATAAAAAGCCTGAGCTTTATCCAAATATTCTTTTTTAAGTAGTCCACTATTCATTGAAAAAGCTTTTGGCCCGATGTAATGCCCTATCCAATAATTGACCGTATCTCCCAAAAAAGCTGCCACCGCCATTATCAACCACAACACCCCAATATTTAGCGATCCCATTGCACTCAGTGCTCCGGCCGCAAAAAGCAAACTATCCCCCGGTAAAAAGGGAGTCACCACCAATCCCGTTTCCGCAAATATTATTCCAAACAAAATTCCATATATCCAAGTTCCGTATTGCGCCGCCAATAAAACCAAGTTTTTATCAATATGCAGTACAAAATCGATTATGTTTTTTATAATTTCCATCCTCGATTATAACCCGTTTTTAGGCTCCCCTGTCAAGGGGGCCTCCCGAAGATTGTCCCCACCCCAACTTGCTCTTTAGCACTCCAAAAAAATCATTATCACCCTTACACACCACTTTTACCCCAACTTTCCGCTTGGTAATCCACACACTTTCCCGTTCATCCAAACCAATTTGTTCTTGTCCATCAATAATCGCCACCATTTGCTCACTTTTATCAAACCTAATCTCCAATTTTTCAATTGTTGTTGGCAACACCAACGGTCTTTGCGTCAAAGCGTGCGACGCAATCGGTGTCAAAATATAATTGTTTGAAAATGGGTACACAATCGGCCCTCCCGCCGACAAATTATATGCCGTCGACCCAGTCGGTGTCGCCACAATCAACCCGTCACCCAAGTAACTATTCACGTATTCTCCTCCAATATACAACTTTACCCCCACAAAACTCGTCGCTTTTTCTCCTCTTATCACCACTTCGTTCACCGCCAACATTTTTTTGCCCACTTCAATCTCCAACACCATTCTCTCTTTTACGCAATATTCTCCAGTTTTAAATTTTTCGACCAATTCCTCAATTTCCTCAAATTCCACCTCCGCCAAAAACCCCATTCTTCCTAAGTGTATTCCCACAAATGGCACGCCAAGGTGCAAATTCCTTCTAATCCCTCCCAAAAAAGTCCCATCACCTCCCAAAGTCATTATCAAATCCACTTTTTCATCTCCAAACCCTCCTTCCTTTTCCTCCACAAACTCAATTCCATTCTTTTTCAACACTCTTTTTACCTTACTTACTTCTTTTTTAAGAGAATCTTTCTTCGGACTAATTACCAGCCCAATCTTTTTTATCATCTTCCTATTTTACTACCAACCAATTTCCATACCTCCCCACTTGTTCCTTCGTAGCCCAAAGCCCAAAAAGCCACTCCACCCAATCCTCCCCCTACCGCCAAATCCAGCTTTGCCGCCAAACTCCTCTCGTTTTCAAAATAAGCCTGATAATACTCAGTTTCCACATAATTTTCTTTTATTGTTTTCCATCTTTTATTGACCAGCACTCTTTTGTTTCTAGTTTTGGTCACTTCTTTTGACCAACTTTTCCACGGACTCATCGCCAATTCATCCCAGTTACTTCCACTATTATATTCATCCAATCCTCTTCGATACGACACCATACTTCCACCTCCCACCACTCTACTTCCGGCCTCCACACCTTCCACTTGCCATTCATAACCATATAGCGGCATTGCCAAAACTACCTTTTTCTCATCAATATCTCCCTCGCCAATTTTTTGGATCACCTCTCCCAAATTCCTATCCCCAGGTTTCGATCCAATTGGTGCCACCGGTCCAGCAAAATTTGATCCTGGTCGATGAAAATCGTATCCCATCACCACCAAATAGTCCAATTTTTCCATCAATCGCTTAATTTTATCGGTATCTCCCTTAATTACTGTGTTGGCAAACACGTCCATCGAAACCTCTCCCACCCCAAAATTTCTCAGTTGCTCAAGCCAACTCAAAAAATCATCATTCAAAAGTCTGTTCGCATCGCCCATATATTCATAATCAATGTTCACTCCGTCGTAACCCGCCACCAACACAATCGCTTTTATCTCCTCAATCGCTTTTTGCCGATACTCCTCCGAGGCTAGTAATTTATCTATCTCTTTATCTTTAAACAATTTTATTCCCAAAATATTTTTCTTTACCTGATTCTTTATTTTCAAATAATCCTCATTGTTTATTTTTCTTCCTTGAATATCCCAAATCAAGTTCCCTTCTCCATCAATTTCCACTCCCAAAAACACCAAACTATCAATTTCATCGCCATATTCAATCGTTTTTCCCACCATCCATGTTGGCAAAAATCCCATCACTTCTACCACCTCTTTATCTTTTGCTGTTTGTCTTACCGACCCTTTTGGTGAAATCAACTCAAATTTTTGATACATCCCCCAACCCAACAATCCAGCTACGCCTAAAATAATTAGGACAATAGCCCACTTTTTCATTCCGAAATAATTTTATTCCAGGCAAACTTTAATGTTCTCCAAGCATTCCCCACCCCACCAAAAGCAATCAATACCATTGCTGTTACCAAGCCAACTATTTTAATCGATGTCCACTTATGCATTTATACTTTCTACTTTATAACTTTCTACTATTTATGTGGGCCCGCCCGCCGTGGTGGGTGATAATAGACGCTAAACTATTGACCCGTCCGGTGTCCACCGGACTGCTCTAACCAACTTGATTATTAATGATATCAAATGTGGGTGATAATAGACTCGAACTATTGACCCCCGTCTTATCAGGACGGTGCTCTAACCAACTGAGCTAATCACCCATTTTTAAACTACCTAGGTCATTCAAAACTGAGCTAACCTGCCCGCAATCGCTGAAGCGATAGCTTCTGCAGGCGGGTCACCCATAAAAAACTTCCCTAGTATATCAAAACTTTTTGATTTTAATATAGCTCTTCTTGTTTTTCATCCAGGGAATTGACCAACAAAGTCAAATCACGGGTGTTAACCTGGCACGACCCATCCAAATCACCAACAATATATCCACCTTCAGCCACATCTACATACTTAACTGCCTTATTTTTGACTGCTGAAAAATCAAGTCCGTTAATCCATCCGTCACCATTTACATCTCCTGGCAACATCTGGTATCCGGTAAAGTCATAGACTTTTGTACCACTCGTTTCAATTACTCCACCAGGACTTGGATATCTAGAATTTTGACCATCTTGTCCATATTTCATTTGCAAATGTTGTGGACCTTTAATGAACAAGGCAATATTTTTGCCTATGTTTGCCACAATTGTTGACACACCGTTAACAATCGGTACATCTTTAAATTCTTCTAGTGTCCCGTCTTCATATCTCACTACCACTTTTAGTTTTTCATTAAGACCACACTTAGAAGATGACGACACTCCCCTCATTTGAGTCTTAAAGGCGATTTTTTCTTTACCAGCAGGTATAGATGTTGGTATGGCTGTTGGTTCAATTGTCGGTTCAGCGGTTGGCGCCACAGTTATTCCCGCCGTTGGTGACACGCTAGTTGTCTCACATCCCGGTACATTTGCCATTTCAGTTCCCCGCGTCCAACATTTTTCCCCAGTTCCACAGGCATACCAGGCACATCCTCCTGGTTTAGCATCACTCTTTGTATTTCGCAAATTACACGCATCTTTTACATCAAAACTATTACAAAAAGTATTAGTGACTACACAGGCAGTAGCCAAATCAACGCTGGCATCAAAACACTTATCCGAACACGCCCACCATTTACAACTTGAATTTCCATTACATGACAATTCCCCATTATAATCCGCACAGGCAACCACTCCAGGAGTCAAACTCACAGTTTTTATCACACAATCCCCAGCTTCCGCCACACATACTTTACCATCAATTGGGTTAGGTGCACATTCCCCGGTATAATTAGCCTTATTCACACAATTAGTTCCGCACCAATCACATTCCATAGCTGTTCCTGTTGGAGGGTCACCCGTAACCATTGCTCCCACCTTCACTGTCGCAAAATTATTTGTCGCCAAATCCCATTTAGCCAAAGCAGGCACTTGAATAAGTATCATTCCGTTCGCTTTAATATTACTTTCTCCATTCACTAATGGCTTAAATCTAATTTGAGCCAGTTGAAAAGCACCTCCTTTGTTTTCAGTAATTGACACATAGTTCACCTTTAGAGTTCCACTACCACTATCAACAGTCGGTTTTGCCAAAGTAAAAGGTTCCGTCAAAGCAATACCTAAGTACTCGAGTTTGGTTCGATCATATTCTATTTCAAGTTCTCCCGCCGACATTTCATCAGTAATCTGACCAGTATTTACCATAAGAGTTACCTTAAACTCAGTTCCCACCACCCCTGTAATTTCTGATGGCAAAATTGACGAACTGGTTTCCGCCTGAGTCGCCCCTCTTCTGGTTTCTTGGTTCTGTTTTACCAAGTACACCGCCCCACCCAACACTCCGATCATTAAAATTACGCTCAGGATTTTAAATATTTTTTTCATATTTTTTACATAACTGGGTCCACCGGTGGTGGGTCTCTACTAAATGTTGGCTTGGCAAATATCGTCACTACTGGTTCTATCTTTGGAGTAACCTCAATATCTTTCTCATCTATCATTTTACAATCCCCCTCAACAACATCACACTTTTTTCCTTCAGGCGGTTCAACTGTCAAGCAAACTTTTGAATCGGGATAGCTTCCGCACCCATTATCACACCATTTGCATGTTAAGTTTGAAGTTGAATCTGAAGGCGAAGGTGTTGCTATCGGTACAACAGTACCTATCGGTTGTCTTGTCGGTGCCATTGTTGGGACAGCTGTTGGCGCTTCCGTTGGTACTTGAGTCGGCAAATTATCTCCGGCTATATAACTAGCTTTCCATATTCCAAAATCCATTAAATCAACAATTCCATCGCAATTAAAATCAGCCAAATCATTCGTACCAGCCACATAATCCTGCTTCCACATTCCAAAATCCAGTAGATCAACCTTATCATCGCAATTAGCATTTCCCAATTTAAATGCATATTTTCCGTTACATGTTTTACATGACAATACCACCGGGTCAATTGTTACTCCCGGGCTAATTGATACTCTTGGACTAATTGTTCTCGACGGCCTTGCCCAAGTTTCAGGTGTCGGATCAAGTATTAATCCTTCACCATCTTTAATTACACAAACCCCATTCTCAGCTACACACACTTGTCCTTCTGGATGAGCCAAATCCTGGCACAACACATCTGCCGTTGTCGAAGCCTGACACGAAGTTCCGCACCATCCGCACGTTAGTACCAGTTCCGACGCTCTCGCCTCCACTCCCCCTGGCCACAGCAGACTCAAAAACAATCCAAAAATTGCAATCACAAATTTATCTTAATCTTTTTTGAGCATCATTTCCACCACCAATTTCGCCACATTTATACCAGTAGCCTTCTCAAAACCTTGGAATTGACATTGGCGATTAACCTCCAAAATATAGTCATTCCCCTCACCATCTTTCATAATATCTACTCCACAATAGTCCAAACCACATACCTTTGCTACTTTTTCGGCCAACTCTCTTTCCCGATCCGATAATTTATATTCCTCTACTGCTCCACCCAGCGAAAAATTACTTCTAAATTCCTCTCCCACCGCCGACCTTCTCATTCCTCCAATCGCTTTTCCATCAATCACAATTACCCGAATATCCCATCGTGTCGGCAAATATTTTTGCCACAAAAACATTCCCACATTGATTTCATTAATTTTTTTAACAAACTTTTCCAACTCTTTTCGAGTTTCAAATTTTCTCACTGACTTACCTTGATATCCCTTCTCGTGTTTAGCAATTACCGGAAAATTCCAGTCCTGATCCAACACTTGATCTTTTGTATAAAAGATTCTCGTCGGTACAACCGGAATATCGTTCTCAATAAATACTCCATGTTGCGAAATCTTCCCCATTCTTGTCCAATTTAAATATCCTTCATGGTTAACGCAAAACACTGTACGGGCGGAACCCTGTTTCCGCCCTTCCAATATTCGAATTAGCAAATTCCTTCCCTCTGTGTACTTTCCCGACACCGTCCCAGCGACTCTAAACCAACACCCCAAAGTATTTGTTTCGTTTATCTCCTCGCCTTTAACCAACACCCTTGATTCTCCGTCTTCTATTTTAAAACTCAAATCTCTATACAAAGCTCTGTTTACTTCTATTCCCATCTTATTAGCTTCAGTTTCCAACCTATCCACCTCAAATTGCGATTGTTTAAGTGACATTGTAAATGTCAAAATTTTTTTATTCATATTATTTATTAATAAAAGCGAAGCATAATTTTTTTAGGAGCACAGCTACTGGAGCCATTTACTGGCGAAGCACGCGAGCACCGCAAAAATATTATGCAAGCGACACTAAATATTTAACTATTTCTTTTGGTACATCAATTCCTGTCGCCTTCATAAAACCTTTAAACTGCGGCCCCTTGTTTACTTCCCAAATTACCGGCTTATTCACGTCAAAACTTCTAAATGCCACATCTACTCCCGCCACCGCCAATCCACAAACTTTCGCCGCTTTCACCGCCAACTGTTTTATCTCCTCTGGCAAATCCGCCACCTCCACTGCTCCCCCCGCACTATAATTATTTCTAAATTCATCTTTATTTTGGCTTGATCTTTTCATCACCCCCAACACTTTTTCTCCCAGCACCAGTACTCGGAAGTCCCCATCGTTGGGAATATATTCTTGCAGCAAATATCTTTTTCCCTCTTCTGTCTCGCTTTTCCTCAGTTTTCTAACTAATTTTTCAAGTTCTTTTAAGTTGTCCGCTTTAAAAACTCTTGTCCCCCTATCGCCTCCACTACCTTTTAATATAATCGGAAAAGAAAACTCGTAGCCACCTTCCAAAATTTTCTCCTGGCTCTGAGCCTGTCTAGCCGCCTCCCCAGTCGAAAAAACTCGCTCATTTGAATCACAGTTTCTAGCCATAACTTCATACAAATACCACAACGATCCATACACACTCTTTGGCACATCAATTCCCGCCTCTTTTAATTTCAACATCTGCCAAGCTTTACAAGCATAACTTGGTTTCCCGTACCGCACCAATGGATCAACCACCACCATATCATCCCTTTTTATACTATTAATAATCAAGTCAACCTCTTCCCAATGCTTTCCCGTTGTCCGGAAAAACAGAACATCATAATCGTTTACATCTTTACCTCTAAGCGATATTTTTCCGGTTTCTGTCTCAAAACATACATTATTGTATGACACAAAATCCACCTCTTCTCCCATTTTTTTGGCCGCCTTTTTCACCAGCACCAAATGTTGGGTAATTTTCCCTCCAAAAAATATTGCAATTTTGGTCTTCATATTTATGATTTTTTAATAACTTTTTTCCCCCCTCTTGTCAAAGAGGGGCTGGGGGAGATTGGGGTTTTGACTGCTGAAATAACAAATCCCTCCAAATCCTTTCTTCCCAGCAAAAACTTAGTTCTCAATTTTCCCCTATCTGCCACATTTACCGCTGTTACCACTTTCTGCCCCTTAAGCCAGAAAGTCAAACCAACCACCGGCCTATCATTATGTTTTCCCAAAGAAGATCGATAGTGTCGATAATACAACACTCGGTTCAAATCGAGTAGTCCCAATTTTTCAGCCAAAGTCTTATCAATCGAACTTCTAAAAGCCCCTGTATCAATTTTGGCTCTTACCTCCACTACCCGATGCTTACCTTGTTTAAGAATTGGACTTTTGACAAAATCCGGCTTTACCCCTTTCGGAATTTTTACCTTAATAATTTCCAACGGAGCCACCATTTTGTTTTTTTCTTTCTGATCAACTTTGTCCGAAAACCTTTCCCCGAACAAATATTTCGATATCGATACTGCCTGATCCACCGATCTCACCTCTACATCTTCCACTTTGGCCATTCTGGCTTTTAATCCTGCCTTGTTACATATTTGAATCGACAAACCCGGTCTGGCATTAACTTCCAACACCACCGGCCCTTTTTCTTTATCCAACACCACATCAACTCCCAAAAACCCCAATCCCGGCACCGCTCTTTGGCAATCAACGGCAGTTTCCAAAATTTCCCTCCACATCGGAATTTTTATTCCATTTACTTTAATCATTTTTTTCTTCCCATAGTCATAAAGCCGTCTAATTTCTTCACCCTTACCCTCAATTCCAAAAGTAGTTATCCCTGTTGCCAAATCAATTCCCAGCCCCAATGCTCCCTGCTGCAAATTAGCCTTCCCTCCGCTTCGCTCTGTTGGTACTCTAAACATCGCCATCACCGGTACCTTGTTGTATACAATCACCCGAATGTCAGGTGTACCAGCCTTGGTTATTCCCAAAAACATCGGATGAATTTTAATTCTTTCCTCCACAATCACCGCGTCAGGCGTTGAATGCATGCTATATTTTCCCGCCAATATTTCTCCACAGTGTCGCTTAATATCATCCACCGTCACCGTTCTCCCATCCATCAGCTGGAATCGAACCAAAGAGCTCCCTGCCCTGTCAAGGGAAGGGTCGGGGAAGGGTTTTGATGTTCGTTTTCTAATTATCAGTATTCCCTCTCCTCCATATCCCGACACCGGCTTAACCACAAAATTCCCCTCCAAGTTTTCCCATTCGAAATTCTCCACAGCTTCCGCGTTTCCAAATCTCTTGATCAGTTTTGGTACTCCCACTCCACCTTTTTCCAAAATCTTTTTTGTTCTATATTTACTATCGGCCACCGCCCTCCCCAAGCTACTGTTTTTTCTCAAAAACACCTTATTCCGCTCATTTTTTGTCAAAAACTGATTGTAGTCTTTAAAATTTATTCCGAACATAATATTTAGTTTTTAGATTTTAGCGTTTAGATTTTAGTGTTTTCTTCCTAATCGCTTTTTTAAATCTCTTTATCTCTGTCCACCTAATCCCGGTATAGTTTCCTACTATTATATTAATCACTACTACCGCCACCAAAGCAATCTCGGCGTTATTCAACACCCAAGCCTGAATCACCCCAATACTCATTCCCCAGGCTCCCAACATCGACAAGCCCAAAGTTCCCAAAGTAAGTTTTATTGCCTCACCTTTTGACCGGGACAGTTGAGTTCTCACAAATTCTTCTACCAGTAATATCATAAATAACACCGGAAATATCGATATTTTACTCAAATCAATCAATTCCCAGTAGCTAGTCGCCAACATCAAACCGAAGGTCGTCAGCGAAATTATCGTCAATGTAATCGATCTTGAAGGCCAAAAGTGTAATTTTAGTTTTTTAAGAACCGAGTTGGAAAGCAGTGTAACGCCCAAAATCACTCCGTACATCAACAGTCCTCCCGGAATACCAGTTGCCAACATCGCCACTGCCATCATTGTCGGCATAAAAATTCCATATCCCGACACCCCTACTATATAATGTAGTACCGATACCACAGTTGCCACCAAAGGCAAAAGCAATAGCAATACTATTGTATTAGTCGACACCCCTCTTTCCACCGCCAACTCCACGCTCTTACTCACTGCCCCAACCGTACCACCATTTACCAACCACAATATCATCATTAGGGAAAATATAATTTTTCTCATACTTTAGGTTACTTTCTACTTTATAACTTTTAACTTTCAACTAGTTTTGTGCCGTATTATAACACCCGTTATCCACGTATCAATCCCCCTATTTTAGGCCTTTTTTGAAGCTAGGCTCCCCTGTCAAGGGGAGCTCCCGAAGGGTGAGGGGTTTTACAGCTGAAAACTAATAACTAATTTTGTATAATTCCCTTAACTATGTTATCGCTTTTAGCCGTCAATATCGACCCTTCCAACGGCGCCAATTCCACCGTTGGCTCCAACTTTGCCACCCCCAACGCCCTTCTTTCAGTAATTCTTCGCAATTCTCTCACTGTTATCGGCATAATTCTTCTCATCCTTTTGATTTTTGGAGGTATAAGTTTTATAATGGGAGCTAACAACAACGATCCCAAAAAGACGGCTCAAGCACAAGCTATCTTAACCGACGCTTTAATCGGTTTTGCCGTTGTTTTCTTAGCATTTTTTATAATTCAAATTATTGAAGTTCTAACTGGGTTAAACATTCTTAACCCCTCTATCTAAATGAAAACCAAACTTTACTTTCTACTTTCTACTTTCTACTTTCTACTCCCCAAAAGTTCTTACGCCCAATTCGGTACAATCGAGAATCCCACCGGTTACGACTCCACCCAAGGTGAAGGTTTTTTTGCCTTTTTAAGTAATGTCTTAAAATTTGCCGGTGTTATCGCTGGTATTTATTTTGTAATCCAAATTATTATGGCTGGTTTTGCCTATATCAATGCCAATGGTGATATCAAAAAAACCGAAGCCGCTTCAGCCACTATTTGGCAAAGTATCATCGGTATGGTTATCGTCGCCTCAGCCTTTATCATTGCTTCTTTAGTATCCAAATTTACCGGTATTAATATTTTAAATCCCACAATAGTTGGTCCAAATGACTAAATTACTCGCGGTCGACTACAAAATCACCGGTCCCGGTGTCCAAGTTTCTGGTGACGGTGTTTCTCAAGCCGAAAAAATAATTAGCAACATAATTGGCGTTCTGACTGTTTTCGCCGTCATCTGGTTTGTTATCCAAATCATGCTTGCCGGTTACGCCTTCATCACCACCGACGGCGACGAGAAAAAAATGGAACAAGCCCGCAAACGCCTTACCGAAGGGGTTATTGGTTTAACCTTGGTGGTTGTCGCTCTCGGCTTTGGTTCTCTTATCGCCCGAGTCGCTGGCCTTGGCAACGTTTTCAACCTCACTGAAATGTTTGGTTTATTATCTCCCTAATTATGAAAACAAAATTATTCTTTCTACTTTCTACTTTCTACTTTCTACTTTCTACCAAAGTGGTCAACGCCCAAATTAGCAACCCGGTTGTCAACAACAGTGCAAGCCATGTCGCTGACCCTACCGGTTATGCCAATTCGGTTTTTCAAGCCGTAATCACCATCTTTTTTGTAGTTGGCATTGTTTATTTTCTCTGGCACATCCTCTTTGCTGGCTTCCATTTCATCGGTTCCGACGGTGATCCCAAAAAATTCGAACAGGCCAAAAACGAAATCGTCTACGCTTTTGTCGGTTTAATTGCCATGTTCTCCATTTTTGCCATCCTCAAGCTAATTGGCACGACCCTTGGGATTCAAGGTTTGGAAGATATTACCATCCCCATTCCCACTATTTAAAATAAATACATTTACTGATAAAATTCACCTAACTTAATTATAAATTAATAAAATAAAAAAAATGACTCTTTCTCAAAAACTCCAATACGGCCTATTAGTCGCCCCCGCCTATGCTCAAGAAATCATACTTATGCCAAAAAAAGGTACAGGTTTTGATTCTCTCCCCAATTTAACTGTTGGCGGAATTATTTCTGGAGCAATTTCCTTAGTAATGTTAGTTGTAGCTTTAGTTTTCTTCTTTATCCTAATCTTAGGCGGTCTTCGTTGGGTAATGTCCGAAGGTGATCAAAAGAATGTCGAAGCAGCCCGTAACCAAATCACAAATGCTTTAATTGGTTTGGCTATCGTTTTTGCCGCTTTCGCTATCATGAAGCTTATCGAAACAATCTTCGGTATCTCGCTTCTCAATGGTATTAAAATTCCTACCTTCCAGTAATCTTTTTTAAAAATTGTTCTTGTTGGGGCGGATTCCTATATCCGCCCCTTTTTATTGGTATAATCTGCTATGAAATTACTCCAAATCATACCCCCCGTTTACGCCGCTCCTACCGATTGGTCTGCCCAAGATTCCCGCTGTCTCATGCCAGGTACCGATGTTGCCACCATTCAAGGTTTTGAATGTCTTTTTTACAACATTCTCCAGGTAATTGTTATGGTCGCTGGCCTTGCTTTTCTCTTTATGTTTATCTCTGGTGGTTTTCAATATTTAATGTCCCAAGGTGATGGCAAAAAAACTGCCGCCGCCCAATCCACCCTCACCATGGCCATTGTTGGATTAGTCGGAGTCGTCGCCTCATTTTTAATTATTAAGCTCATTTCCACCTTCACTGGTGTTACCAACATTACTGAGTTTGTCATCCCCGGCGGTCCATGAAAAAATTTTTTGTTTTATTCTTGCTTCTTGCTTCTTGCTTCATTCTTCCATTTGCCCAAAGGGCAAATGCCCTCGCTCCTGTCATTATCGAACGTTCCGAATTTGATTATCCCTCCGGCTTTGGTCAAGACCAAAATTATCGCTCCAATCAACCCAATTCCGACCCTACCTCCGAATATCGCAAAACCTATTCCATTTCCGAAAGCTTTGATCCCGAATGTATCGGTTCCTCCGGCGGTTCTTGCGCCTCGTATACTCACCAAACTATTAACCAAATTAGCCAACAGCTTCAGCAAAACTCCTGGACCAACAATGCCAATCGGTTTATGGCCCACCAATGGGTTTACCCTATCTTTCAAACCTCACTAACCCCCGAAGAAAGGTCAACTGCTCTTCGCAATTTCCGAGTCAACACCCAATCCCCCGCCTACAATTCAACCGTCAGAATGCTCGATTCTCGTTCCAAATTATGTCTCCTTAGTCGCAAAATCGATCAAGTCGCCAAATTTATTACTCAATCTTCCTCCTACTGTATTGACGAAGAAGTTACCGATAATATTCGCTTTTCCCAAGCTATTCTTGCTCTCAACTCTCTTGATTCTGCCTATTTACAGAAAAAAATCGGCTTCCGCAGTATTTACTTTCCCAATTGCGAAGCCAACACCGTTCCCCAAAAAATTCCCGGAGAACTTGCTGAAAAGTTAAGTTCTGTCGGTGGTCAAAGGCCTTCCGATCCAGTCGAATATTTCTTTACCCATCTTCAACCTGGTTGTAAAAGCTCCGTTGCCATGAGCGCTCAGCCTTGCGATCTTGGGTCCGATGGTCGTGAGGATTGCAAACCAAAAGTCGAGATCAACATGCCCTTTGGTGCCGCTCCCAATTCCACCGCCGACGTTCTTTCGTTTGCTATTCCCGTTCGAAGACAAACTGTCGCCAATCAAGATTATTCCGAAACTGTCCCCAATTCCGCTACCATGGATCGCCCCAACCCTTTTAACTGGGTCGCCAAATTCTTTAGTCAGTTTTATGATGACATCCTCGACAGTCGCAAAAACTTTAGTGGCAATACTCTAGTCAAATATTTTGTCCCCAAAGAAACTGAAAAAGCCCTCGACATTAATCTTCAACACACCTACAATTTTTTACCCTCTGCCGATGTCGATCAGCTCAAGCAGGACGATATCCCCAGTAGTGAGGACAAAACCACTGGTATTGGTCTTCACCCCGGTGCTTCAAATTCCAAAGCAATTCAATATTTAAAGAATTCTCTTATCCCCTGTCGCTCGAATCCTAGTTGCCTTTCCCGCCTTTAATTTAGTATAATCTCTCTATCATGTTTCGTCGTTTTAACCACAAAATTTTCCTCGTTGCTCTATTTGCCTTATCAATCGTTTTTTCCCGCCAAATATTGGCCGCGGGGAACATTCTTCAACAATACAAAGCTATTTATTCCAGCAACACCCCCGCCCTCGAAAACTGGGGCAAATCCAATCTCGAAGTTACCGCTGTCGGTTTCCTTGATGCTACCCTAAACGTAGAAAGCATTCCTGATGAAGTTTTGGTAGGTAATATTTACGATAAAAATGGTCAATATATTGTTTGGACACCTGGTGGAATGATTGGCACGGCCAACAACGCAGTTGCTTCTCTTTTTACGCCTTCAGCCTCGGGAGTAGAATATATTGCCCAAGTTAAGGACAGTTTACTAGGTAAGCCAGCCTACGCTCAAAACGATAGCGGAGCCGGCGGATTAATGCCATTACTACCCATTTGGCGTCAATTTAGAAATATTGTTTATATACTTTCTTCACTAATATTTATCGCCATTGGAATTATGGTAATTCTTCGAGTAAAAATTTCGCCTCAAGCCGTCATCACTGTTCAAAATGCCATTCCCCAACTTATTATTACTCTAGTTCTAGTTACCTTCTCTTACGCTATCGCCGGACTCCTCATCGATGCTTCAAATTTACTTCAAGGACTATTTGGTTATATAATCTGGCCCGCAACAGTAAATAGCCCCTTTCTTGCTTTTGTCAATCAAATCCCTGGAATTCGTAATTTACTTCCCGACGGCACAACTCTTGTCAATCCTACACCGGTAATCTTTTTGGAATTAATGGTTTTACCACAAATTGTCTCCTCTCTAATGGCCATGGCTATTGCTCCAGCAATTGGAGGCTTAATCGGAATCATCGCAGGCCCTGTTGGGGTAGCAGTAGGAACGGTCGCAGGAGGTTTGCTTGGCACAATCGGTTCAGTTCTCGTGCTTTTACTTGTCGTAATTTTAATGATTATCAACTTGGTCAGATTAGTACTTGGCTTAGTCAAAGTCTATGCCACCATTATTTTTAAAATCATTGTTAGTCCTCTTGAAATTGGCATGGGAGCTTTCCCGGGCAGCAAAATGGGTTTTAGTTCCTGGTTTACCGATCTTATCGCTAATTTAGCTGTCTTTCCAATTGTTTTCATATTTCTTTTGTTATTAAACCGAATTTTATTTACAGTTATTGGTGAAGGAACAACTTTTGTAATTGGCCAAGCATTAAGCGGTGATGCCAATTTATTGGGCGGCCTGTGGGCACCAGGAATTTTGGGTGGTGGACGATTCGGTGCACTTGGCCCTTCAGGATCAATTGCCATTTTCGGTATCGCTTTTGCCGGCATGAGTATTCTTTCCAAACTACCCGAATTAGTTCCCGCTCTCATCTTCCAACTCAAGAATCCATGGGGCCAAGCTATTGGTCAAGCTACTGCTACACCAAAATGGGTCCAACAAGGTGGACAAATGACAATGGGTACCGGTGCTACAATGGTAGCCAACAAGCTTACAGCAGAAGATGTTATTGATCCCAACACTGGGGCCAACCTAGGACCTAGAGTTAAGGGATGGAAAGCTGGGCTTGTAAATTTAGCATCAGGATTTGCTGGCGGAAAACCACGTGGCGCATAATCAACCCTTTTCTTTCTCATAGTTTAGAAAGCAATTCTGGCTTTTTGTGCTCTGATTTTTAGAATAGGACTTTTTGAGAAAATTTCTTTAGCTTTGCCGGGTATCATGACTTCATTTAACAAATCATACATTTCGGCTATCGTCAACATACTTGCCTCATCCAAACTCACTATAAAATTCTCAATAAGAACCGTACCCGGGTCTTGCAATGTTCTGAGTTTAGCGATCGGATCAGCCATCTCATTGATTTCTGATAAAATCGAAAAACGTTCACTTCGTGCTACAGCAGAATCAACTTGCACATTTTCAGAAAGAGTCCCTAATGGATAATATCTTTGTATAATTCCTTTAACTAATTGATATCTTGGATTCAATGAATCTGGAACAATTTGAATAAATTCCGTACCATCCTCCGTTACTAATTTTCGCCTTGCAGTGACTTGTTTTCTCTCTGCCTTTGCTCGTTTACAATTTTCGTCCCATTCCTTATCATTATTATTTTTTCCATCAGCTACTGGTTTATATACAGTACCAAAAGCTTTGTCAACAGATCTTCCCATTCCTTCCCAAAATGTATATGCACCAAGATCTTTAAGCCCAGGAGTTCCTTGTACCGCCGAGAACATCTTAAATAACTGAAATTTATTATAAAGCCAACCATCAAAGCTTCCCAAAGAAACCTCCTCTTCTCTCTCTTGCTCTCCAATTTTAATCCATGGCAATTTTCCTATTGTTACATTATCATTCCACCATGCGTCAAAAGCAGTTTTAGTCGGGTTCCCTTTGCTGTCAAACTGTGGAGGGCCCAGCCAAGCACTCTCAAAAAAAGAGCTTGTCCACTCATTTGGATATTTTCCTATTCCCAAAGTTGGTCCGGTTTTTCCTTTATATGGCTTTGGACGAATTCGATCCCATTTGTTTTCTTTTTTATTCCATTTAAATCCAGCCTCAGCTACCTGTTTTGCCGAAAAATGCATTAACCATGCATCCAAAGAAGACACTAAAGGTGGATCACCGACTTTACCATCTTTTTGTGCTACGCTTGCAACCAATCCTGTGCCAATTCCAATAATCCAAGATTCATATGCTGCCACCAAATCGCCCCTTGTCTCTTCAACCAATCTATCCATCCAAGGAATGAATGTCTCGGTTTTCCATCCAGAAACATATGGATTTATATCAAGTATTTCTCTTTCACCTTTTTTATTAATTTTGTAATGAATTCCTTCAATTAATAATTCTTCTTTGCCCTCTGCTTCTAAAACAGATGTTCTTAATCCAGCCGCTCTAATCACCCTCAACGCCCTATCTCTTTTGCTATATCCTTCAGATACATCATCCAAAATTGCTTGAAAGTCAGGACCTTGTGGAATAGAGTGTCCTGGAGTCACGAAAAGTTCCGACCCAGCCTTTTCATCCCCAACAGTTTTTTGGTGATCTCTAAAAACACCATAAAAAATCATTAAAGATCTAAATCTCGGGGCTGCCTCTCTTAACACCCTAATCACCTCTGACTTTTTTAACGACTCCGGATTATAACTATTCTGCAACATCGTTACATAACTACCTTTTTGATTTGAAGCAATTTGATTCTGTTCAACTAGATAGCTTGCCATTTGTTCAGCATCTTCTTTTGAATATTTTTCCAACATCGCTCGACTAGCATCTTCTCTACCCGCACCAATTATTGCACCTTCCAAAGTCGATTTCGCCATATAACCAGCTCCACTTTGATCTGCCAACCAATCAGGAGACATAAATATTTGCATTAACTCTTCGTCAGATACCAAAGATACCTCTCTCTGAAGTTTCCCTTCAGTACTTACAACTTGTTTTCCATTTCGATCGAGAACGGGTCTACCCATAAAAGTCTCCTGATATGTTCCTTTTCCGTTAATAAATGACACTTTTCCCTCACCCACATTTACAGACCTTCTTGTCACAGCCAAACCAATAGCTACAGCCGACATTGTTTCAATAGCATCCGGCAATTTCTCTGGATCATCTAATCTCAACAGTTCACTCGCAGCTCCAGCCCGTTCTCCAAACATCCCCTGCATCATCATATTCAGTCGCTGTTTTTCAGCATCTGTCATATTTCCGACATCAGCTTGTGAAGGGTTCAATCTCTCTGCCATATGCCCTCATTATACCAAATTTTCCCCATCCTCCTATACACAAATTCCTCCCAACCATCCCCAAATTAAAGGCTCCCTTGTCAAGGGGAGCTGTCCGGCTAGGCCGGACTGAGGGGTTTGTGTTTAGACTTTAGACTTTAGTGTTTAGATTTTATTGTTAAACTTATCTATGTCCACCATCGAATCCATCGATCTCCACGTTCGCACCTACCGTAGTGCTCTCAAATCCAACCTCGAAATCACCATTCATTCCCTCACCAATTCTCATCTAAAAATGAACTCGATCCTTCACCCTCTAGGTTCCGACCCCACCCATCTCGACGTCCCCGCCCTTGTCTATGCTCTTTACCGTCTTCCTCTCTCAGTCGATCGAACCAAACTCGTCATTATGGGTCAAAACCCCGAAGTTTTCTCCCAAGCTGGCTTTGGCAACATTCTAACTTGGAAAAAAGTCACCTCTCCTGCCCGTCGCCGCACCCGCTATTTCAATATTGCCACTGGTACCGCCGCTTCTTTCATCAGCTCCATCACCGATGTCGACGACATCGTCAACCTTCTCATCGCCTACCAAACCGAGTGGAACAAATTCCACACTCTAATTACCCAGGCCTACCCCACTTATCTTGATTTTAAAAAGTCCATCAAAACTCTTCAATTTCTCAAAGTTATCAATGTATCCCCCGATGATTGGCAAAATCTCCGCACTGCCTTTGGTCCACATTGGCGTCTTCGTCTCAAGCGTATTTATACCAAACTCCAAAATATCCGCCTCCGCCTTTTAGCTGGCTCTTGGATCGATTACACCAAAACCGTCCAAAAATGGTGGAAAAACATCTCCTTTAATGCCTCCAAAACCATTTATTTTGTTTCTTCCAACAACCATAGCTTACTCAACCTAATCACTGGCTACCCACTTTCTATCAAACCCAAAATTATCGAATGTATAAAATCAAATCATCCCGATCTTTACCAGGTTTATCAGAGTATCCAATCTCACGAATCTCTTCTTTCCGAAAAAGATTTTCTTTACTACGTTTATCGTCAATGTTCACCGAAGCTAAATCTTGACCACCTTTCAATAATCAAACAATTAGGTATCCAGTCCATCGCCCCAGCCCATAATCTCGACATCAACGCCCAAATTTTCCCCATCGCATCTCTTGCCAACCCCCATCACGACCCTCGTCTAAAAATTACTAAAGCCCAAAAGCTCAAAAGTTCTAACGCCCTAATTTTTAATATCGATTACCCCTTAGGTTTCGCCGCTTATCACATTCTCAATGAAATTTTGGAAAATGTTTCCCAGGTCAAAGCCGTTTATATTCTTGGCAAAGCCGCCGTTCTCAATTCTGAAATCGGTGATCTCTCAGTTCCCCGACTCGTCTTTGACGAACACACTCAAAATACCTATATGTTTAACAATTGCTTCAATTCCTTCTTCCCTTTCGTCAACAATCAAGGTTCAATTTTAACCAACCAAAAAGCCGTTTCCGTTCTTGGTACTTTTTTGGAAAATGACGCCCTTTTAGCCAAATATTCCGAAAACAATCTCACCTGTGTTGAAATGGAATCCGGGCCCTATTTATCCGCCATCACCGAAGCCACCTACGATCAACAACTTCCCAAAAGCACCATTGTCGATCTCAACTCCGCCCCACTTGATATTGGTATTATCAACTATACCTCCGATACTCCCTATTCTACCACCAGAACTCTCGGTGAAGGTTCCCTCGGCCTCCCCGGTGTAGAACCGGTGTACCTTGGTAGCTTAGCCATTTTGCAACGAATAATAAATTTGGAAGAATCAACAACCTAAGACAAATCCTCTCTACACGGTTTCCCCTCAATTTCAGCACTTTCAGCTCCGTGTGCAAGGCATTTATATTTCACCATTGGTACAACTCTTCTCCACCCGTCATACCTTCCATCCACTCTCCTAGGTCCAGTTTTAACCACCTCCACTCTACATCCAACATGTACTTGCAAAAAATCCCACTCCGACAAACCGTTTCTTCTTTTCAACTCCTCCCCTATTTTTCTTCTTCTTTCTAGTAACTCCGCCGATCTCAATTGTCTTTCCATCGCCACAAAACAATACCACTTGCTATCAAAAAAGCAATATTTTCTCCCACGTTTCTTTATGCTTTCACAACAAACTCCAACGAATAATAAATTTAGAAGAGTCCCTGCGACTCTCAAACAGCTTCACTTTAGATATGTTTTTGTCTTTGTTATTAAACCCAAAAGCAAACGATGAGTATTGGTTAATGTTTCTTGAATATCAGTAAATTCATCATTATTAACATATTTCAAATCACGTACAATAAACAATTGATTTTTAACCTCAGTTAACGATCCATGAGCTTGATAATAAAACTGTATTTTTTCTTTTATTGAATGTCTTCCAAATCCTTCTGCAATATTACTTGTAACAGATACTACCGCCCGTCTTATTTGGTCAGATAATGCAAACAATTCAGACTGGGGAAATTTTATTTTATAAATACTTAAAACTAGTTTATGACCCTCTTGCCATACCAACAAATCTGTAAATTCTCTGATCATATCGTATTTAATATTACCTATTCTAGAATCTAGTTTCTAGTTTCTGTTTCTGTTTTTGTTTTTGTTTTATTCTAGTTTCTAGTTTCTAGCTTCTAGTTTCTATTTCATCAGTTTTTCAAACTCTTCTTCCACAATCGTCTCTTTTTCCATCAACACTTTGGCCACTTCATCCAATTTCTTTCTATTATCTTTTAGTATTGTTATCGCTCTTTCCAAGGCCGTATTCACCAATGTTTTTATTTCTTCATCTACTTTATTTAGCATTTGATCGGAAATTCGGCTTGGTTCAGCCCACGATTTTCCAAAATCATTAATATCAATTTGTGGCCCCATATTCACTGGCCCCAGCTTGCTCATTCCCCACTCCACCACCATATCTCTGGCAATATTTGTCACATGGGAAATATCACTGGCCGCACCAGTTGTTATGTCACCGAAAACGATCTCTTCCGCCGCTCTCCCTCCCATCGCCATAGCCATTTTTTTAATCAGTTTCGATTTTGTTTGGTGAACCTCGTCGCGCTTTGGTGGAACCAGGGTAAATCCTAGTGCCATTCCTCGTGAAACGATTGAAATTCTCGTTACCGGGTCCAAGTCTTCGATGTGGTTTACGATTGCATGTCCGGCCTCATGGTAAGCCGTCATTTTTTTATCATCCTCACTTTGTTCTCGTCGTTTTTCCGCTCCCAATTTTACTTTCAATGCTGAATCTTCAATATCCTCAACCGTAATTTTCTTCCTGTTTTCGCGAGCCACTTTAATCGCCGATTCGTTTAGTAAATTTTCCAAATCAGCTCCCGAAAACCCCACCGTTCTTCGAGCAATTGCTTCCCAATTAATCTTTTCAAATGGTTTTCCTCTGGCGTGAATCGCCAATATGTCAATTCTCGCCTTAAGATCAGGATATTCTAGTACCACTCTTCGGTCAAATCTTCCTGGGCGAAGTAATGCTGGATCAAGCAAATCTCCTCTGTTTGTCGCCGCCAACACCACCACTGCCGTGCTTGTCTCAAACCCATCCATTTCTACCAATATTTGATTTAATGTTTGTTCTCTTTCTCCATGACCTCCATCCATTCCCCCTCTCATTCTTCCAATCGCATCAATCTCGTCAATAAAAATTATTGCCTTCCCCGCTTTTTTAGCTGTTCCAAAAAGATCACGAACTCTGCTCGCTCCCACTCCCACCAGCATTTCCATAAACTCCGATCCTGCCATCGAATAAAACGGCACATTTGCCTCACCAGCCACCGCTTTAGCCAAAAGTGTTTTACCCACTCCTGCCGGTCCTACCAACAACACCCCCTTGGGTGCTCTGGCTCCAATTTTATGGTATTTTTCCGGATTTTTAAGAAAATCAACCACTTCTTCCAAATCTTTTTTCGCTTCTTCCACCCCAGCCACATCTTTAAAAGTCGTACTTTGTTTCCCTTTGATAAAAAGTTTAGCCGTCGATTTACCAAACCCAAACATTCCTCCTCCGCCCTGGCTACTTTGTCTGCCAAAAAACCAGATTATAAAAATTATTGGTACCCCAATCGACAATAGCAAAGTCAATCCTTCTACCAGCGCTTTCCATCCGGCCCGATTTTCGATTTTCAAATTCACTTTCCCCAGCTCCACCCCTTCTCTTTGCAAAATTTCCGTCATCGAACTATTTGTTTCTTTTGACGATACCAACACTTTCTCATCATCTTTCAAAGTCGCCACCACTTCATTATCAAGCACTGTTACCTCTTCCACTTTTTCTTGCTTAATGGCATCGATAACCTCGGAAAGCGATACTTTTTTTATACTCTCCGGTGTCAAAATTTGTCGGAGGGACGACAACATCCATACAATCAAAATCCCCCAAATTACGGTTTTTAGTATCTGCTGTGGCCCAATTTCAATTCTCTTAATTTTTACCCCTGGAGGTAATTTATCCATAATATCTTTAGGAATATCATTCTTCTTATTCTCAGATTTCTTTTTAGAACCAAAATACTTCTCAAAAATATTCATCCGACTATTATACCTTATTTCAGCCTCAGCACACTTAGTCTTAAGTCCCTCTTGCCTGCCCGCCTCTGGAGGGTCAAAGAGGGATTTAGGGAGATTGAATCTTTTATTCTCCGCATTATCTCCTTTCTTTTCCCGCAAGATTTCAGTCGTGAACTTCAATAGCCAATTCTCTCCAAGTTTCAAGAGCTCTACCAGGCACCAATTGAGGTTTTTCATTTAATCTTCGTACCGCATCAGAAATTTCTTGAAATAGCTCTCTTTTTGGCACCTTCGATACAATCCCCCTCCTAACATGTGCTTGTGTAATAATCTTCATATCCCCTATTCTACCACTAAAACCACAATAGTAAATCCCCCTCTTGCTTGCCCGTCGAAGTCCCGAGTTTATCGAGGGACGAAGTCGGGTCAAAGAGGGGTTAGGGGAGATTGAGCAATTTCATCAACAGTTCTCTATCATCCCCACTCCCTTCCCGCACTCTAAACTCATGTCTACACTTTGTGCATTTATAAATGATCTGAAAACTGACATCTGACACACTAACCACAGCCCCTACCGGTTCCATCAACCCCCTACATTCACTCGCCCTATCTCCCGGAATCTCATCATCCACATGCTTCCCCCACAGGCACTTTGGGCAATGATCTGTATATCCATCACCAATTACTTTATACCCACAATTTTCACAAACAAAGCTTTCTTTGAATCTAACAAAATTCCTTTGCCCTTCCGAAGCTTTATGCGAAGGAGGGTCCTTCACCCTTTTAAAATTTTTCATAGTCTAATTCAAGTCCCTCTTGCCTGCCCGCCTCTGGAGGGTCAAAGAGGGATTTAGGGAGATTGAAATTGAGGGGTTTTTTCATTTTGTTATTTCCACTCCCATTCTAATATCTTTAGTTAACTTTTGATTAAAAAGTAATTTTCCTCCCACCACACTCGCCTCCGGCTCCACCACATTAATTTGCCAATCTTCTGGGAAACTAACCAACGTTACCCATCCAGTTTCTCCAAATCCCGACTGTTTTTGAATATACTGCAAATAAGAGAATTTATCGCCTTTGTTTAGGTTAATACCATCAACATACCTTACCTCTACCACCCTTTTTGACAGTATCGGCACCTCCACCAGCACTCCAATCTCTTTCTTTCCATAAACCGACTTAATAGTCAAAGCTTCACCGCTATATATAGTTTTCCCTCCCTTTGGATCCGACACCGACACTTCCGCCAAATTTGCCGTTTCCGGTATATACACTCTCAAATAGTTTTTATAATTTCCCCCCGGCCAATTTGTATTTTTTGCCGTATTTTCATAATTAATTTTTAAAACTCTTGAAACAGTGTTAGCCCCAATTTCTACCGTCTCGTCAACATTTCGATATACAAAATAATTTGCCTTATTTACCCCCAAGTTAGCTTCCACAATCGACAAATAATCAGCAAAACAACCCTGCCCGCCTGACTGCGAAGCTGTCGGCGTGGTCGAAGGACATTTACCACTGTAAATAGCCCCATTCCAACCCAAGCTGGTCAATACCTGCTCAGTTTTTGCCTCATTCACACTAATTTGGATTTCATTTTCCTCCAATTTATTTAACATGTTTTTTACCAACGCCCATTGTTTTTCCGGCTTTAAAGTCTTAATTTCTTCGAACAATTGCTTTCCCAAATTACCCAAAAAAGTTTGCTTTTGGGTAGAACCAGGGAAAAAGTTTTTTTCCGAATAAAATTCCGCCTGCTCGTACAGATTATCCTTGCTTACTTTTTCGGTAAAATCAGGCACCACCACTTCGCCAGTTGCTTCCAACATAGCCTTAGCTACCGCCAAATTAACTCCCACCACTCCATCCACCGCCCTCCCCGTCGATTTTTCCAAAAACCATTTGATGTTTTTAGCCGTTGCCGGAAAACTCGCTTCCCAATTGGAATCCCTCATTTTATATCCTGCTTCATTTAAATAAATTTTTATCGGCTCTGGTGGATCAACGTGTCCTTTCAGTTGACCATCGGCCTCGTACACGTCTTTTACATCCAAATCCAACATCTTCCCTCCTTCAAAACTCAAAATCGCGTACGATCCAATAAAGCCTCCTCCCGGCCTTAATTCATTTTCATTCTGGAACAGCACTATATATTCTTTTCTTTTTCCCTCGGCCCCAACCATTTCTGGCACTATCGATAGTAACGATTCACCCATACTAGCCAAACTACGCACTTCTCGAATCTGTCTTTTTAGCTCATTCACTCTTTGCCTAATTCCGCTTGGCAACCACGACCAGTCTCCACCAAGCCTGGCTTCAACCAAACCCGATTTTTCCACCGTAATTTTCAAATTTTCTTTCATCTTTACGATTTCTTTCTCCCAATCAATTTCTTTTTCACCAAAAACCGCCTCATTAAGTGTTTGACCCTCTTCTGCCAAATCAACTCCAGCCGCCAACACCTCCATCCCTTCCCTCCACACTTTCAAGCCCTCCACCAATCGCCAACCACTTCTCGATTTAACCAAACCCGAATTTTCCATAAACGACACTCTTTTTTCGATATTATTGGCAATTTTTACAATATCTTTGCCAGCCTCACCGTATTTATTCTCCGCCAATTTTGCCTCCACCCCTTTTGTCCAATTCCACCACACCAACATACTCCCCCAAAAATAAACCAAACCCAACACCACTGCCACCCCTCCCCCCATCCCCACCCATCTCCATTTAATCTTCCACCTTTTTTTATTTTTTATTCCAGTTTCTAGTTTCTCGTTTCTAGTTTCTTCCTCCTGCATTACTATCTCAGGCACTATTCTAGTTTCTAGTTTCTCGTTTCTCGTTTCCTCTTCTTCTTCCTCCACCGCCACCGGTCTATTGTTCGAGTTTTTAACCTCAATCCCTTCATAATATTTTTTGTTTAGAAGTGGCTTCACTTGCCACTCCGGCTCTTCTTCGACCTCGGCCTCTTCATTTTCAACCTCTAAAGTCGCTGTTTTAGTGTTTAGTGTTTCGATTTTAGAGTTTTCCAGAATTTCTTCTTCTTCCACCACCACCTCCATCCGCCTATTATTTTCAGTTTTTTTCTCCACCACCTCTTCTTTTTTAGGCTTTAGGGTTTCGATTTTAGAGTTTTTAGTTGTCTTTACCTTCCTCCTACTCTCTTCATCTATTAAAGTAAAAAAATACTGCATTACCTTTTTAATTCCATTTTTTAATTCAATTACCGGTTTCCACCTCAATCTATCCCACGTATCCTCCACTCTTTCCGGCAAAACCATTTCCATACTATTGTCTTCAATTACTTTGTGCCGCGTCATTTTCGCTTCATCAATCAAAATCTTCACAATTTCCTCATGACTATATTTCTCTCCCCATACTTCATATTCTTCCCCGCTTGTCCCGGAAAGCAATGTTGCTCTCAGCACAACTTCCACCGCATCCTCCACCGCCATCAGCCTCAAATCGTTTTCCTTGTTTGGTAGCACCAAGTTTTTATTTGACACAGCTAGCCTCAAAGTCTTAGCCAACCATCCAGCATCATCGTCTTCGCCCATCCCTTCTCCATACACTCCTCTTACCCACACCTTTCGACAATCCTCGCTTTCGTCCACCCCACCCACCGGCTCCCGATTAAATCCCACAATTGCCAGCTTCGCACCTTCAATCTTGGCTCTTTCCCAAAATTTCTTCTCTCCCACAAAATCAAACATGTAAGCCACCGGCACATCCACCTCTTCCAAGTTAGTCCTAAACTCCACCCCCGCCACCTCTTCACTCCACCAACCTACCCCTCCTATTCCAATTACATTAATATCTTTTTTTGCCAATTCTTCCGCCAATACCTTAGCTCCAAACTCGTCTATTCCATTAATAATTGCCGTTGGCATTCCCAAATTCATACTCATATTCTACCTATTCTCAAGTCCCTCTTGTCAAAGAGGGATTTAGGGAGATTGGTCCTACGGTAATCTTACGGTATATTTGCGGTTATTCTTATCCATTTTCGTTCCAACAAACCCCCAAATCGCCCTACCCCTCGTCTGAATTTATTAAAAATCAAATTTTGTCATAACGTGAAAAATGGATATTATTGAAGTTTTTGTATGGGCGGATTCCCATATCCGCCCTCCTTTATGCCTATTATCTGTTATTTTCCCCGCGCCTTCCCGGTTCCAAACGTCATTATTTTATGAAATATTTGTAATTATATTGACTACAAAACCGTATCATATGTAAGGGCGGATTCCCATATCCGCCCTAATTTAAATCAAAAAAAATCCGCCACCGCGGATAAATATGTCTTTTAGACTTTAGACTTTAGACTTTAGACTTTAGGCTTTAGTGTTTAGTTTGTTCAAAAAAATCATCATCAACCCCATATCCAATGCTTCCGTTGCTACTGTAATCCACGCCGCCACTATAATTCCATAGGAGGGGATTAGCAACCAATTTAGGCTCAAATTAAAAACCAGCCCGATTAAACCTACTTTAAGTAAGTCTTTTTGTCCGCCCTTAGCAATCAAAGTGAATCCAACCAAGTGGCCAATGTAGGTAAACAAGCAACCCAATATCAACACTCGCAGTACTTTTGCCGCCATTTCATATCCTGGTCCACCCAACAGTTCTACCGCCCAATCCGCCCAAATCCAAGTTCCCACCACTACTACCAACATTCCCGCAATTAATATTAATAGTGATTTGTTAAAAATTTCTTTTTTGTCATTAAATTTACCCGATAGTAGGGGAAACACACTGTTTACATAAAAATATGCCGGTTGAATCAACACTCCATATATTTTGTAAGCCAAACCGTAGTACGCCACCTGTTCTATTCCCAAAAAATGAGAAATTAATATTGAATCCACCACCCGATCATAAGCCGCAAACAGTAGCAAAAACACTCCCATTGGCCACACCTCTTTCCACAAATCACCGATTTTGCCATTACTCCATTCAATTTCCAAAAATTCCTTTTCATTCCTAAGCCATCTCCACCCCAACATCAGCGAAATTATTCGTGCGCCAAGCAATATTCCATATACCACCATCAGGCTCAATGAATCTTTCCACACCCACAAGCCGGCCATAAAAAGTAGGGGAAACACAATATCTACCAATGTCTTTCGCTCCATTTTTAAGTTCTTTTGCCACACCATTTCTCCCACCCCCAACATCGAGGTCAACCACACCATTGTTAGTGCCACCACCGCCTCAATTCTTATCCCAACCAAGCTATCCAGCCCCCAAATTACCACCAAACCCAGTAGCCACGAGCCAGTCGTCATCAAAGTCTTAAGTTTGATTATCTTTCCCATTATCTTTTTGCCATTAGCCAGTTCACGAATTCCAATTGTTTTTATTCCAAAATCAGCCAAAGAATCAAGCATTACGAACAACGACGATATCAATGTAAATGCTCCGTACCCCTCACTTCCCAATTTTCGAGTCAATATCCCGGTTGTCACCAAGGCCAACAATGTAGTTATCCCTTTACTGCCTATTTGCCAAATTGTGTTTATTATCGATTTCTTAAGCACTACTTCATTCTACCCCACGTATGGGCGGATTCCTATATCCGCCCTTTCTTTTCTCTGTTCGTCTCATCATCATCCCCATCACCACCGCCAACAACCAAGTATTCTGTGGCAACGTCAGCCAATAATGATCTACCATGCCCGTAATCAAAATCACTCCCCAAACCCATTTTTGTACGGGCGGATTCCTATATCCGCCCTTAAATTTAAAAAAAATCCATAAAATTATTCCCATCCCCAGCAATCCTATTTCAGATATTCCTAGCAATATTATATTGTGTACCGGTTGCCACCAATTAATCTTTCCTACGTTCAAATTATAACCAGGCAATTCCGCCACAAAATTCCCCGCGCCAACCCCAAAAAGGGGATTATCAGCAATCATCTTTACCGCCGCCATGTTCAACTCCATTCTCTTTTGCACTCCTTCTTTATCCCATCCTCCCACAAAATCAGCTAATTTATAATTCTCTCCCACCAATCCCAAAATTAAAAGCCCCACCCCCACAAACACCCCAAAATAACCAATTCTCTGTTTCCAATTCTTAACTGAGAACTGAGAACTGACAACTGACAAGCCAAGTAAAATCCACACCGTCCTACTTCCCGAGATCACTATTCCCACTATCGCCAACCAGTTCACCACCCATTTTAAAACCCTCTTTATCAAAGAGGGATGCCCGTAGGGCAGGGTGATTTGATTCCAAATTAAAATCGAAATCAAGAGGAATCCTGCCATCGAATTCGGATGCGAAAAAGTCCCATAAGCCCGCACCAAACCTCTGCCCATCACCGCCATCTGGGCTATTCCCGGAGTAGTTAGTTCAAATCTTCTTTCCCCCAACCAATACCATATTCCCTGTATACTTCCGCCATTTACCAGCTGTGCCACTCCCAACAAACTCTCCACTCCAATCCATATCGGTATTATCCATCCCAAAAAACTTTTTACTTGCAACTTTTTACTTTCTACTAATTTTACAGTTATCAAAAACTGTAAAATTCTTCCCCATTTATATATCGCCACCATCCAATTCCCCGCCAAAGCAATATTAATTAAAACCAATCCTAAAAGTGGAATTATTTTTTTAAAGTCCCTCTTGCTTGCCCGTCGTAGCTCGAAGAGCGAAGTCGGGTCAAAGAGGGATTTAGGGAGATTGAAAATCACCCAAACAATCCATATTATGTCAATTAAATAAAGGGTAGGGGACAAATAATCGCTTCTCACTCCACCAATCAAGCTCCACTCCGGCCAAAAATGTCTTCCCAACTGCGTTGGTATCAATAACAAAAAGATAATTAACATGTAAGGGCGGATTCCCATATCCGTCCCTTTAATAAAACTTAAAAATCTCTTCACGCCACCATGTTATCACAAGCCTCTCTTACCTGCCCTGTCAAGGGAAGGTGGCCGGAGGCCGGAAGGGTTTAAACCACCGGTTTTATCACTATATGTCTCTCTTCACCTTCACCTTCCGATTCCGAAGTTATTCCCTCAACTTCCGCCAAAGCCATATGACACAGTCTTCTTTCATACGCCGACATTGTTGCCATTTCCACTGGTTTTTGAGTCGCGATTGCTTTTTGAGCCAAATTCTTTGACATAGTCATCAATCTTTCTTTTTGTTCATTTCGATAATTGTTTATATCCAAAAGTATTTTTACCCATTCATTCAATTCTTTTTTCACCATCAGTCCCAATATCAATTGAATAGCCACTAAGTTTCTACCTCTAAATCCAATCAATCCACCCGGGTTTGCCACTGTTACCGACACCAACACTTGGCTTTCACCTGACTCGCTTTTATCTTCTACCACATCTTCCACAAAAGCATTATCAATTTCAAAATTCATTGCCCCCAAAAAATCGCAGGCAATTTTAAGAATTTTTTCGTTTCTTTCTTTGTTGTTCATGGTTGTTATTGTACCATCACTTTCCAAGCTAATCACGCTCTAGCTAATTTTGTTTTATTCCAATTTCTAGAATCTAGTTTCTAGTTTCTTTTTTTTCCAAGCTCCACCACCAACTGCTGTATCAGCATTACTCCACTGTTTACGAACCAGTAAAGCAACATTCCAATCGAAAATCCCCAGCCAATAAATATCGTCATCGCTGGCATCATATATAGCGATTGTGTCCTCATCATGCCCATCATGTCATCTTCCTTGTCTTTAGTTTTATCGACCAAGCTTTTATCAACTTTCGGTGCTGGCATCATCAATTTTGAACTAAAATATTGCAATACACCCGAACCTACCAACAATATCAATGGCAACACCATTTCCATCCCTACCCCTTTTTCCCACACCTTGCTTGGCGCCAATCTCAAATCATTACCCAAAAAATTAGTTTCAAATTTAAACTCTTCATTTATTTGAAAAGCTGGAATCAATTGTTTATTGATATCTCCCAAACTCCCTTTTCCTTCTGAAAATCCCACCACCATATTAAATGCCGAGAAAAATATTAGCAGTACTCCAATTTGCAAAATCTGGGGCAAACATCCCGACAGGGGATTAATCCCTTCAGTTTTGTACAGTTCCATTTGGGCCGCGGCCAACTTTTCTTTTTCTTTACCAAATTTCTCTTGTAATTTTTTTAATTTAGGTTGTAACTCACGCATTTTTTCCGCCGATTTCAAGCTTGGTATCACCAAAGGCAAAAGCAGTAGTCTTATCACCACCGTCACCGCCACAATCGACCAACCCAAATTCCCCAATAGGTAGTAAAAACCAAAAAGGGCGTTAACAAACGGTGCAATTAAAATATTCATATTTATATTGTTTTATTCTGGTTTCTAGTTTCTGGTTTCTAGAATCTATTCCCAGCAATTCATTATTGTAGCAAATCAACCCCACCTTTATTCCATGGATTACATCTAACTACTCTTTTTATTCCCAACCACAAACCTTTTATTGCTCCATATTTATCTACCGCCTGATACGTATATTCCGAACAGCTGGGCACAAACCGGCAATTATATCCCCTCGATATATATTTCTTATAAAATCTTAAAAGCTTTTTAATAACTCCTGCCATGTTTTCTTAATTTCTTCATAACTCTTCTCCAAAATCACACTTCGTACCAAAAAAAGTCCCATTATTCCTTTATTTTCAAAATCTTTCCAATCCTCTCCCACCGCTTGATACACCTTTCTTTTTACCCGATTTCTATCCACCGCCTTTTTGGAAATTTTTTTCGAAATAATTATTCCCACTTTAGGCTCTTCGGATTTTAAAACCACCAATCCAAACAGGAGAGTCTTGTACATTTTCCCCTCAGATTTAAATCTCAAAATCTCCGATCTGGTCAATCCTCGAAATTCTTTTTTTAGCACTGACTTATTTTAGCAAGAAGATACAGTAATTTTCTTTCTACCCTTTACCATTCTTCTTTTGATTACATTTCGTCCATCATGAGTTTCCATTCTTTTCAGAAATCCATGAACCTTAGCTCTCTTTCCTTTTTTTGGTTGGTTAGGCATTTTATTTTTCATGTTTTGATTTTATCACATTTTTTCGAATTTAAGCCTCCCCTGTCAAGGGGAGGTCCCGAAGGGGGAGGGGTTTGTCTTTGATATCTTTTCAATTGTGGAAAACTAGTCTAATATCCTGTGGATAACTCAAAAATCCCTAATTTGTTAAGGGTAATTTTTATCGTATTTTATGGAAATAAATCAATTATGGAAGAACACTTGTGAGGAGCTTCGGGTTGTCATGGCTAGTAATGTTTTTCAAATGTTTGTCGCCAAAACTCAACTTCTCACCCTCTCTGAAAATGTTGCCACTATCTCTTGCCCCAATTCCTACATTGCTTCCTTAAACCAACAACGTTACCACTCCTTTTTCAAAAGTGCTCTTGATAACCAAACCAAATCCGACATAATTGTTAATTTTATTATCCAAGACCCCATTCCTTCTTCCGACAATCTCCAAAATGCCCCTTTATTTACTTTTACTCCCCCAAAACCAATTTCCAATTCAAATCTCCATCCCAAATACACTTTCGACAATTTAATTGTTGGCAACTCCAACAATTTTGCCTTTGCCGCCGCTCAAGGCATCGTTCAAAAACCCGGTATTTCTTATAATCCATTCTTCATCTGGGGTGGGGTAGGGGTCGGCAAAACCCATCTCATGCAAGCCATCGGCCACGAGCTACTTCGCAACAATCCTTCTTTAAAAATTCGTTATTTCCCTGCCGAAACATTTGGCAACGAACTTATTTCCTCTCTTAAGGGCAAAACCATCAACCAATTCAAGGACAAGTACCGCCAACTCGACTGTATTCTAGTCGACGACATTCAATTCATCGCCGGCAAAGAATACATTCAGGAAGAATTTTTCCACACCTTCAACGCTCTTCACATGGCCGGAAAACAAGTAATTTTGACCTCTGACCGCAAACCTTCCGACATCGACAAGCTCGAAGACCGTCTAGTTTCTCGGTTTATGGGTGGACTCACTGTCGATATTCAACCACCCGATTATGAAATGCGTTCTGCCATTATTATGCAAAAGGCCTCCGAAAAGGGAATTGATATCGACCTTGATGCTGTCCAATTTTTAGCCGACCATCTCCAATCCAACACTCGCGACATCGAAGGCAAAATTCAAGAGATCAGTGTCAAATCTCTTTCCCAAGGACTTACCCACGTCGACAAATCATTTGTGGAAAACTATTTTTCCCCTCAATCAAACTCTTCAACCAACATTTTTCCCTCCGGTGAAAAACTCACCCCTCGTCATCTAATCTCTGTCTGCGCCCGCCATTTTAACGTCAAAACAGGGGAGTTAACTGGCAATTCCCGCAAAAAAGAATTAGTCTCCGCCCGCCACATTACCGCCTATTTACTTCTCACCGAAACCAATTTACCCCTCAAAGAAGTCGGTCATCTTCTCGGCGGACGTGATCATACTAGTATCATGCACGCTCGAGACAAAGTAACCGCTGACCTAACCACCAACCACACCATTCGCCAACTTATCAACCAGATCAAATCCGATCTCTAGCCAACTTGTACACTTATCCACAATCTTATCCACATTTTCCTTTACCCTTTTCAACCGAACCTTACCCAAACCTCAATCGTTACTATAAGCCATTTCTACTACTAATTTCGTCATTTTCCACCATTATCATCATATTCACCATACTTAAAGCTTAAAGCTTACAGCTAATTACGCATTATTTATTATTTCCCCACTTTCCCACTTCCCCTAATATAACTACTGCTGTTCTTTACTTACCATTTTTTATCTTTCACCGCATTATCCTTTCACTTATCCACACTCCCTATTATTTGTTGTTAAAATAACTCAATGCAATTCTCTCTTCTCCAAGAAAACCTCAACTCTGCCCTGCAGAATGTTTCTCGCTTCGCTCAATCCAAATCCCAGCTTCCCATTTTAGGTAATATTCTTTTTGCAACCGATTCCGGCCGCCTCAAACTTACCGCTACCAACTTAGAATTAGGTATCAATTATTGGATTGGCGCCAAAATCGATGCCGAAGGTTCTTTTACCATTCCCGCCAAAGAATTAGTCGAGTTCGTTTCCTACCTCCCTTCTGGCAAGCTCGATTTTGATTTAAATGAAAACAATTTATTAACCGTCCAGTCGCCCAAAGCCAAATCAGTTTTTACCACTACCCCCGTTAGTGACTTTCCTGTTCTACCTTCTATCAATCCCGACACCAAAGTAACCATCGATTCCAAAGTATTTTCCGAATCAATTTCTCAAGTTGCCTTTGCCTCAGCAACCGACGACACTCGTCCGGTTTTAACTGCCGTTCTTTGTACTTTTACTTCCGACACTCTTTCTTTAGTTGCCACCGACGGTTTTCGCTTGTCACTTAAACACTTAAAGCTTACAGCTCCTATAACTCTCCCCACTGGCTCCGATTCCTTAACTTATCTTATTCCCAGCAAAAGTTTATTCGAAATCACCAAACTCTCTAAAAACAATACCAACCTCACTTTCGGGGTCAGTGCTGACCTTCACCAACTAGTCTTCGTTCTAGACGATGTGGAAGTGGTCTCAAGGCTTATTGAAGGCGAGTTCCCCGACTACCAACGCATAGTTCCCAGCGCCTTTGCTTCAAAAGTTTTTATCAACCGCGAGGAGTTGACCCAAGCCATCAAAATCGCTTCTGTTTTTGCTCGCGAATCTGCCAACGTTGTTCGTTTTAATATAAAAAATAATTTATTAGATATTTCTGCCAATGCTCCTCAGGTTGGTCAGAATTCCGCTCAAGTTGATATCAAGTTAGAAGGGGAACCGCTCGAAATTGCTTTTAACTACAAATTCATTTCCGACTTTTTAGCCGTCTGCAAAGGCTCTGAATTAATCATCAATCTCAACGAATCTCTCACCCCCGTCAATTTTCAGGATATTTCCTCCCCTGATTTTACTCATATAATTATGCCGGTCCGTATCCAGGACTAAATTACATCATCATGCTTGCCCGTCCGTAGCTTTAGCGAAGGAGGGCCTGTGAGAATTCAGGACTGATTCTTTAAGTCCCTCTTGCCTGCCCGCCTCTGGAGGGTCAAAGAGGGATTTAGGGAGATTTCACTTCATCCACATACAACGTCGATCCGGAAAACATCCCTTTCACCGTCACATTTTTCTTCAAATAAACATCAAGATCAACCTTATTACTAGTAATATTTACAATCCCCTCATCGGTATTTAGTAAATATTCATCACCCACTTTTGTTCTAATTTCCCCGCTTTTTTCCACCACCAAGTCCGCAGTTTTTGCAGAACACGCACTTAAAAATAAACCTAAAAATAATATTATTAGATATTTTTTCATTCCATCACTAACTTATAACTTTCAGTTGCTACTTTCTGTCTCTCAAGCCATTCCATCACTTTTTCTTTCGCAATTTTCTTATCCACTCCCTTCACAGTTACTTCCAAAGTTTTTGGCCCCACATATTTTTCCACCACAAATCCTGTTCCTTGGTAGGGGAGTTGTTCCCACAACTCATAATCAGATCCTTCTTTTTTAACCACAATTGTTGGCCACGGCGAAATTATCGGTGTCTCCGTTACATTTTCACCCTCTTTATATCCATATTTCCACCTCACCAATATCATAGCGGCCAGTATTACCAGCAAAACCACCACTAGTTGAAATCGTTTAAGTTTTTTCATTCAACTACAAACTCCTTTATAGGTATTTTGACAAAACCATTATCATTAAGCCATTTGCTAACATCTTCAATCTTTATGCTTTGCCCCTCTTTACTCTTTACCAAAAACTTGCCATTTTTCCAATTTGTATAAATCATAAATTTACCCGCATCAACTGGTGTTGCCAGTCTCAGTTCTGATACTTGTCTTGCTACTAATTCTTCGTCTGGTGTTTGTTCCACCAATCCTCCGGTTAGTTGTTCTCGGATAATTGTCGGAGTTGCCACTACTGTAGGTGTCGGTTTTATTTTTGTCTCATTTTCTGGTTTCTTTTCAAAAACAAACAGAATAATTATCAACCCTATCCCAACCACAGCCAAACCAATTAATATTTTTTGTTTTTTAGTCATTAGTTTATTGCCGCGGCATCAACCAGTATGCAACCTCTAATTTGTTTAACCGATCCAAATTCAATCTTACCATCAAACGGATTTTCTTTTGGATAGTACGGGTCTTTAACTACCAAAGAACCACCGTTAACCCCCACCACCAAAATATAATGTCCACCATAGTGTCCATTACTATCCAGGTAAAAATCAGCCAGCATCATTACTACATTTCCGGCACAGACAAAATTTGCTATCTCTTGTGGTGAGCTACAACTAGTCGATGTCGTCGACCCTGGGAATCTATTATTAATTGCATTAACATTTTGATTCATCCCCGTTCCCGCACTTGTCGCTCCTCCGTACGCATTTCCCGCACAGTTAGGATTGTTTATTATCATTTGGTCTGGAGTACACGATCCGTTTCCTCGCGATACAATCATTGAAGCTGAAGTCGGTCCGCACCCTGAACTACACACCGTACCAGAACCGCTAGGGAAACCAACACCCGACCACGGCCCCCTACATTGTTTGTAAGTTTCGGCAATTACTGCGTTTGCCGTACTACACTCTCCCGCTACTGCCCCTCCGGCCAATCCGGCTATTGGTCCTGCTGCTGTGGCACTATCTCCACCATCCTCCGAATCATCGCACACCCACACGTTTCCTTCTTGATCCGTAATCTCGACTGTATTTGAAGGATTATTAGAAGAAGAGCATCCAGTAGAATCGGCCGTTATAAAAGGTGTTGCCGGCAAATCTTCTCCGAAAATGTAGTAATGCATTGCCCGAATATTAGTTAAATAATCAAACCCGGGTCCTTCGATCGTGCTCACACAAGCACCCGCCTCTGTTCTTGCATAAGTAGCTATAAAATTTTCAGTTGTTGTTCCAGGAAATGCTCCTCCGCAACTACCTACCATCGCCGCAGGTTGAGTTAAAAATTTCTTTATCTGTTCATCGTAATTTTGTTTTGGTACCCCAGGCACGTTAATCCCAAAATCCATTTTAGCTGTTGTTTCGTAGTTAGACGCCGCCGATTCTGACAGCCAAATAGTTAAGGCAATTGTGGGGTTAATTCCGGCCGATTTTGCTCTACACACAGTATCGTTAAAACATTTTACCGCCGAGTTTGATCCACCCTTTTTATACCAGCCATCTACTTTTTCTGCGTAAGTAAATTTATCCACCCCTCCGGCACTCTGGTCTATTACATTTGGATTACAATTTGCCTCACTGCTTGTTGTATTTGGGTTCGAATTTTGGTCCTTAAGTACACATCCTCCGCTCCCCATACCTTCCGGTGGTTTAACTGCTGTAATTTGTGGTTGTTCAAGTAACTGAAAAGCAAATATTCCAATAAAGACCGCCATAATTACCGGCCCCACCATAGCCGTCATTGCCGCCGCCCCAATCAAAGTTGGCAAAGCCAGCAACATGGTTATGAATCCTCCTCCGTAATAAGCCACGCTTCCACCAAATTTCCCCAAAGAATCTTCCAGTTTAGCTTTTATTCCAGGCGCATCAAACCCCAAAAATGAAGCAACTCTTTCAATTCCTTTGTTAGCATTTTTAAAAATACTGCCCACAAAATTTAAAGCCAATGCGCCAGCCGTAATTGCCCATGCGATCGGGTTGGTCAATCCCAATAGCCCCGCTCCAGCTTTTACAATTGCATTCCCCGCCACTTTTGTCGCCAATGCGCTTGACACTTTTAGCCCAACATTTCCTGCCAATTGGGTAAATATATTTGTCAGCCCTGTCTTAAGTCCCTGCGAAGCAATTATTTTTAACCCCTCATTAGCAATAGTTTTCCCTGCTTCTCCACCAATTTTTGTCGCCAACCAGGTTACGGCTTTTTCCCCGCCTACCTTAGCAAACGCCTTATATCCGACACCGTTATAAAAGCTATTAAATGCCGTAATTTTATTTCCCACCGTCGCCATCAATTTGGCAAAACCAGGATCTTTTTCCGCAATCGACAGTACCGCATCTACCTCTCTTAGTTTTTTGTTAACAAAGGGTATGTTTGTGTTTAAGCTTCGAATGCTAACTCTCAAATTCTTCAACTTATTTATTTTTTCTTCTCCACTTCTAGCCACTTGTACCGCCGTATCCAATTCGCCAAATATTCCCTCGGCTGCCGACTTCGTTATTATTTGGCCAGTTGAGTCCCGTGTTCCCACTATTTGATTTACCGCTTCCTCTTGGTGTTGTTGTATTCCCGAAGGTTCCAGTTGTGACACCAATTCCGTAAACTCTCTCATCGCCTCCTCCTGTTTTTGGCTCATTTCCGGATTGGCCATCATCACATCTTTCCACATTCCGTCAAATCTGTTTTGTTCCAGTACCTCTTTCCACCCTTCGTTGCCTTCCAAATTCGCTTCCAAACTCTTCACTGTCTCAGTTAAGGCAATTTTAACCATTCCCGGATCTACGTTTAAATTTTTTGCAATCTCTCGTGCCGCCGCCTCCACATCTTCCCTATTACCGGTCTTTTCTCCAGCCACCAACTCCCACACTTTACTATTAATTGCTGCTTGAGTTGGGTAACTTATTGCTGTTTCAGCCGGTTTTACCCGCCCAACCAAACTCTCGACTGCTTGTCTGGTAGTCTCTTTTACTTTGTATTCATTTACCGCCACCCGGGCTACTTTCAAAATTGCAGCAGTTTCTTCTTTGTCGACAATTTGAGTTGCGTTTATTACATCTTCTTTTCTCAGTGCTTTACCATTTTTGGCATTTTCTACAATATCCTTGGCCAAAATTGCCGCTTTTTCTGGCTCTACCCCTTGTTCCTGTAGTCGACTTTCAGTTATAAGAATTTGATCCGACCTATCATCCGCCCTTACCTTGTCTCCTGTCAGCTTCACTTCTTTTGCTTCCAAACTGACCTTCTTTTGCAACTCTCTCACCAAATCCCCAACACGATATCTTTCCAACAGGCGATTTTTCTTTGCTTTTTCAGCAATTTCTTCTACACCAAGACCACGATTTTTATCGTACTCTTCCAGTAGAACTTTCAAATCTTGTGAATTAAGCGACTTGTTAGCTTCAAAAACCTCCTCAGGTTCGGCAGTTTTAGTCGTCGTTGTAATTTCTTCAATTGTTTTATTAAGATCCAGATTTTCCAAAAACTCAATTTCTTCCTCTACATTTTCGAAACTTTTCCGAGTTTTCCCATACACTTTTAATATTGTGTCCGTCGCAATTTTCAGGCTCTCATTGTCAACTTTTTGTTTTAACCCTGCCACCACCTCAGCCAAAGTACTGTCCATTCCGTATCCAAACATTACCCCCGCGTCAGTTTTTGTGTCAACATCATTCAAAATATTATTTACTCTCGCCACATCCAAATTATACTAAACTTTCTGTCCGTCTTATCGTTTTATTCTAGTTTCTAGAATCTAGTTTCTCGTTTCAATTTTTAAACGATTCCATTTCCAAACAAATCATCATACGTCATCTCTCCATCGGCTTTCGGCTTCTCTTCTGGTTTTAATTCTGGTTTCACAACTTTATTCTCTTCACTGTTCACTGTTTTCTGTTCACTGATTACTAGTTCCTGAGAACTGAGAACTGATGCTGGTTTTTTCTGCAACTGTGGCGGTTGAGGAATCTTTACCTCTTCTTTTGGCATCGCCACAAAGCTAGGTTTATTTTTATCATTTACCACTGCCTCAGCTTTAAACAAGCTTTTATTACTATCTGTTTTTGGTAATGGTGGCAATGGAGGTAGTGGAGGCAGTTTATTACTACTTGATTTGAACAATTCTTGGTAACTTGGCAGCTTATTCATCCCACCGGAGAATAACAATTTATTGTTCTTTTCTTCCTTATCCGCCAAAGCTTTAGCGGCGGCGGATTCCTCTTCAACCTTCTTTTTATGATCTTCAATCTTCACTTTTTCCACCTCTTCCATTTCGGCAATTTTTTTCTTTAACATCTCCGCCGTGTTGTCTGTTGGGGCCGTGTTAGCCTCCCCTGTCAAGGGGAGGTCCCGAAGGGGGAGGGGTTTGTCCTCAGTTTGGGTAGGTGGTAGATTGTTTTGTAAAACAGTAGTTGGTATTGGTGCTGGAGTTGTCTCTTGTGTTACAGTTACATTTTCAGCCACCACTGGTTGTGCCGTTCTTATCGGTATTTCCACCACATCATCGTTGTTTTGAGGCTTGTTAGCCTCCCCTGTCAAGGGGAGGTCCCGAAGGGGGAGGGGTTTGAGTTCAGAGGGAGTGGGGGGAAGATTGGTGATTACTGGGGTGTCCGCCAGGATGGGGGGTTTGACTTCCATCGGTTTTATCTCAATTCCCGTCTTTTCCATTGTCATCGGTTTGTTTTTCAACTCCTCCAACAGTTTTTTGTTTTTCAACACCTCTTCTGGGTTTGAAGTAATCAGTCCATGCTCTTCTTCCGATGCAATCACTCTAATTGCCACATGATTTTGTCCGGCAAAGAATATTCCTTCTCCCTTATCAGCCGACAAAAGTAGTTGTTTTTCTCCTTCAGATAGGTAAAATACTTCTCCAATTTGATCAATTGCCGCGCTGTGTTGTTTTAGTAGTATTTGAATCGAGCTGTTGGTCACAATTTCTCTTCCATACGGTGTCTCCAAAAAGTCATCCACATCCTGAGTAATTGTCGTTACTCCCAAATAATATTTTCTGCCTCGTTTTACAATTCCTCTCAAAAACGACGCCGAATCCTGGTATTGCATTAGGTACCACGCCTCATCCACCACCAAAATTCTCTTTCTCAATTCCTTTTTCACCAAAGTCCATATGTAATCCAGAATAATCTGCATTGCCATTGGTCTCAGGGCGTCTTCCAAGTTTCTGATACCAAACACCACAAAATGTGAAGTTAAGTTAACATTTGTTTTTTGGTTAAATATTCCGGCAAACGAACCCTTGATATATTTTTCCAATCTAGCCGCAATTCCTGCCGCTTTTTGCTCTTCCATTCCAATCAAAGCTTTGTACAAATCTTCGATCAGTGGCGGTTCTCTTTTTTGGGTTTCCGGATCAGGCGTGATTCCTTTGGCTTTGTAAGCTTCGACCACCGCTCGATCAAGCAACGATTCTTCAATCGCATCCATCTCGCCCAACATAATTTTAAACAGTTTGTGCAATGTTAAAATCTTGGAATTTAAGGCATTATCTCCATCATCACCTTCCAAAGCTAGGTCAAATGGATTAATTTTTGATTGATCTTGATATCCAAAAGCAATGTACTGTCCACCCGCCGCCTCCGCCAAAGTTCTATATTCGTTTTCCGGGTCAATTACAATTACATCGACTCCCATCATCAGCGATCGAAGTGCTTCCAGCTTAATCATGTATGATTTTCCAGCACCAGCAGTAGCAAACACCACCGAGTTGTAGTTTGGCATCGAAAATCGGTCAAAAATTACCAAGCTTCCGTTGTGTTCGTTGATTCCAAACATTATTCCTTTGTCATCCGACAAGTCCGACGATACGAATGGGAAAGTCGTCGCCAACGAAGTTGTATCCATGTTTCTAGTAATATTCAGTTTGTCTTGGCACAAGGGTAGGGTAGTAATAAAACCATCCTCAGCTTGGTACGAAGTTTTTTTTGTCAACACCATCAGCGACCCCATTGTTGCCTCCAAATTTTTAGTTACCTTATCCAAATCTTCCTTTTTCTCCGCATTAAGTGTTATATACAGCCCCATTTGGAAAAATCTCTCCTCACCCTTAACCAAATCAGCTTGCAAGTTTAGTGCATCTTCCAATTTTGCCTGTGTTGATGGATTAACCACCCTACCTCTTTGGACATCAGTGGTAATTTCTGCCTCCATTTCGGCAATTTTTCGTCTCAAATCATCCAGAATTTCTTTCCCATCAGAAGGATAAATATAAAAAGTTACTGTTTGAGTCGCGTCAAAATTAATTAACGACGACAGCCAGTTAACTTCCACAAACCTTCTGTTTATTACCGTAAATACCGTTCTATAATATCTGTTTCCCAATTTTATATAATCGGTGTCCACCTCAATCGCCGATGGTGCAATTATGTCTTTTGTCGTCACCAATCCTTCCGCAAACGGCTTCTCCCCCGATTGATTTGAGTTAGCTTGTAGGCTCCCCGCCTTGTCAAAGGAGGGGGAAGGGGGAAGATTTGAGCTAGGTTTTTTAATTAAATTTGAAAATAATCCCATATTATTTTGTTGTTACCATTGGACTTTTAAATTGTGTCGTTTCTATTTTTTGAGCTCCAGATTCCTCTTGATTATATATTTTATAAAATAATTCGATCAGTTCTTTTGTGTCTAGTGGCTTAATTTCTAGTCCTAGTCGTGAAAATAATCGCACCAAGTGATCTTTTTTTGGTTCGAGACTCGCTTTCGCTTTTTCCAAAATATATTCTTTTTCAAACGGTAAACCAGCCGATTTATTCTTGTTTGCCAAGCCAAATCCTGGCACCATCTGTTTTGACACACTTTTTATCCCCAGTTCCAGTGAAGAAAAAGGTACTACTACATAAAAAACCTTTGACAACACATCGTTTTTCTTTACAATTTCTTCAATAAATTTTCTGTAGCTGGAAATTCTCTGTTTAAGTAGAGGGTTCTCTTGTTTTTCTTCCACCACTCTTAAATTTGCCGCGTACACACTGACATCTTTGGTCGTCGATTGAATCACAATTTGTACCGTAAAATTCAGTGAATTTAATATTCCACCATATGCATACACCAAAGCTCCTTGCTCCCTTTCCGACAGCAGGTCAAAGTTGACCGACGATATTCTCATCACCATCGAACAGCTCCCGTCTTTCAGAATCACCACTCCGTCCACAATATCCTCGATTGGCAAGTGTTCCTGTGTTGAGCCTCTAATTGCAATTTTAAATAAATCGGTTGGCATAATCTTAGTTTAATAATATCCTATTTAGTCTTTAGATTTTAGTCTTTAGAATTTACACCAATATTGACTGAATCTTAACTGGGTCGACGATTACTCCGGTCAAATCAACATTAACTCGGTCAAATTTGTAGTTTTCTTTTTCAGTAATCATCAAATATCTTCCGTTTGCCAACGGGGTTGTTGCTCTAAATTGTCCCAAAGCATTGGTTTTTAGTACTCGGCTTGGGTTTCCTTTTTCATCCTGAATTTCCACAATTGCCCCTTCCACTATTTTGCCATCGTGGTCAGTCACCATTCCAACCAGCAAGTTGGGAATAGTTGGTTTATCTGGCATTGGAATTTGGCCAAACACCGCCTCTCCCGTCGCCCCCAATTTCTCAGTTTTCAAGTTCAAATTTGCCTTTGTGTCTCTCCACGCCTGATCATCCATCTCAACGGGTGCCTTAACGATATTTTGATCATTTATTAATTCTTTAGAGTTTAGATTTTCGACTTTAGAATTTTGTTCAACAACCTCTCCCTGCTCTTCCTCTATTTTCTTCACACTTGGCAATGATTTAATAAATTCCGCTACCTTAGCCTTATCTTTTATCGGTGCCGCCACCTCATTTTCCACTACCTGATTTTTTCCACTTAATTTCAAATCAATCCAGTCTGTTGGCGCTACTTTTTTATATGTATATATAGTTGGGCTATAAATCGCTTTTATAAATGCCATTACCCACTGTTCCAACGGTCTGTCCTGAAAGGGGACGAAAGCCAAAGCCAATCCTCCCCCTCCGGATAAAATAATTAGTGGCCATTTGATAAAAAATATCAGTCCTGAGGCATTAATTATCAAAGCCAGCACAATTCCTCCCGCTGCTTTCAAAAATTGTTTTAGTGTCATCTCACCCACCAGCTTAAATTCGTATGACGATATCTGCTGTGGGATCGCGTGTTGCTCCATTATGTAAATGATACCAATAACCGCACTATTACTTTAGTTTTAAAATAGGTTTTCATCTTTAGTGATATTATTCACTTATGGTTGAGAATGTAGCAATTAAACCAGGCGACGCTATCAAAGCAAAATATATTCGGCACGATGATCAGACTCACGAGACATGTTGTACTTACGGCGTAGTTTCCGAAAGCAAAATAGCTTCTAATGGTCTAAGTTTGCGGTATATAGTTTTGGGAGATGTTTATCAAGGCAAAGATGGAGGGGTAGATTACACTGCAAGTTTTAGAGTAGATGAGTTTCTTGGCCAGCAAGTTCCATCCGACGAAGAAACACCTGTTTTTTCGGAGTCTTCGGAATTCGGACGGTATGATTTACAAAAAATTGCTGACACAGAAGTTCCTGAGGAATTTCAAGCCCGTTTACGCGCCAATCGTTTCCGACACTAACCTCACGTTATAATGTCATATCAAATGAACCATTTAGTCATCATCGACGGTCACGCCATTGCCCACCGTGCCTACCATTCTATTCCTCCTCTTTCCAAAGATGGCCAACCAGTCAATGCTCTTTACGGTTTCTATTCCATGATTCTTTCAGCAGTCGACACCCTAAAACCCACCCATCTAGTCGTCTGTCTCGATTCTCCCGGCCCCACTTTTCGCAATTCTGAATTTGTTGGTTATCGCGCCAAGCGCAAACCCGCCGACCAAGCCCTTATCTCCCAACTTCCCAAACTTCCCATTACACTTGATACCACCTCCATCACCAATTTTGCTATGGGTGGTTACGAAGCCGACGATCTAATTGCAACGATCACCAAAAAAGCTTTACGCAAAATTTCCCCCAAAACTAGGAAAAAGTTAATTTCCAAAGTTACCATTATTACTGGGGATAAAGATTTAATGCAGCTAGTTTCTGAAAAAGTCTCCCTTTTTGTCCCTGTCCGAGGTCTTTCCGAGACCAAGCTTTACGAACCTCTCGATGTTCGTGAAAAACTAGGCGTCAACCCCAATCAAGTTATTGATCTCAAAGCTCTAATGGGGGATATGTCCGACAATTATCCTGGCGTTGCTGGAGTTGGCCCCAAAGCCGCTACCGATTTGCTTGAACAGTATGGCGATCTTGATACTGTTTATTCTCATCTCGACGAAGTCAAAGATTCAGTTCGTGAAAAATTGATTAAGGACAAAGATAACGCCTATATGTCCCAAAAATTAGCCACTCTTATCGACAATATTCCTCTCGAATTTACCCTTGCCCAATGTCGTTGGCGGCCAACTATTGTAAAAGGGTTGGATTCTCTTTTTGTTGAGTACAATTTCAAATCTCTTCTTGCCCGCCTCCACCGCCACCATCCCCTCAAAAAACCTCTCCCACCCAAAAATTCTTCCCAACCTTCCCTTTTTTAAGTATTTATCTTATAATACTCAACCTATGCCAAAAAAACGAACACCCGAGGATGTAATTGCCCTAGAAGGCCTAACAATTGTGGAGGGAGCCCAAGTTTGGGGTGTTATGCCAAAAAGTTTGGAAGATACTCTTAATCAACAATATATTGGAGCTTTTACTATTGACGAACAAAAGCGTCTGCATGTCAATCCAGTTGTAGCCAGAGAACTAAATCCTGCCGGAGCACAACCTTTAAAAATACCATCTGCAAATGTTGGTCAAAGGACATTGTCAAATCGCCAAAGAGCTGAGGGTAGTGGAAGAATTCACTGGGGGCTTACAAAAGCAGAACTGTCCCGTTTAGCTGAAAACGACGTTCGCATTCAGACAACTCACAGATTAAAAATATTAGGCGAAGGTTAATATTTATGCCTCGAAAAAGAGAAAACCTCAAATCAGAAGAAATGAATGCCATCCAAGGACAGTTGTTGGCAGACGCCGCCAAAATTCTCGGCTACGAGACGTCTATCTCAGCAAGAGAATTCATCAAAAAAAGATATGAACCAGACATTTCTGTAGTCGGCGGCGTTGTTCAGGTAAAACCCGAACTTATCGAAGAAGCCATAGAAGCCGAAAAAATTGATAATCGCAAGAAAGCCAAAAAATTATCTACTCCTTCAGTCGCTCCCACAACCCCATTTAAGTTGGTTCGTACAAATTTGGCCAATGCTAGAGCGTTTTCAGTTATTGAAACCCACCTTCTATTAACTGACTTCAAATACGAAGGAATTTTACCCCGGTCAACAGGTGGTCGTAAGATAGCCTAAATAAATAAGGTAAAATCAATCATGCGCGTAGCTCTTGTCCACGATTATCTCAAAGAATACGGTGGTGCCGAAGGTGTCCTCGAATCCCTCTCCGACATTTTCCCCGATGCCCCCATTTTCACCACTCTTTACCGTCCTCAATATTTCGGCCCCCACCGTTCCCGTCTCGAGAAAAAATGGGCCAATCGTATCCATCAAAGCTTTTTCAATTACATTCCCTTTGCTCATAAAATTATTTCCCCCCTCCGTCTTTTGTCCCCTTTAGCGTTTGGACTTTTCGACTTTTCCGATTTTGATCTTATTATCTCTTCTGCCACTGGCGCCTATTTTCCCAATTCAATCAACAAAAAAAATGTTCGTTTAGTCTGTTATTGTCACACTCCTCCTCGCTATCTTTATGGTCTTCCCACCGCCCGCAATCTCAAAAAATACCCTGTTCTAAATTTTCTAGCCGAAATTGCCAACCATTTTCTTCGCCTCCTCGATTTCAAATATTCCCAAAATGTCGACCAATTTATTGCTAATTCCTCCACCACCGCCTCCCGTATCCAAAAATTCTATCGCCGCGACTCAGTTATCATCAACCCTCCAGTCACACTTCCCCAAAACCCCCTTTCTTCAAAGGGGGATCTCGCGGCAGCGAGAGGGGGATTTTTAACGGGAGGGCGATTAGCTCGTGCCAAACGGTACGACATAGCCATTCAAGCTTGCAACAAATTAAAGCTTCCTCTTAAAGTTTTTGGTCGCGATTTTGCTGGCTTTGAGTCAGAGTTAAGAAGTATTGCAGGGACTACTATTGAGTTTCTTGGCGAAGTTACCCAGGAGCAAAAAGCCAAACTTTTTTCCCAAGCCCAAGGCTATATTTTTAGTTCCGATAATGAAGACTTCGGCATTGTCGCCGTCGAATCCCAAGGCTATGGCTGTCCGGTCATCGGCTACGCCAGTGGGGGAATCCGTGAAACCGTAATTGACGGTAAAACCGGTATATTGTTCAATAAACTTACCGCTCAATCTTGTGCCCATGCCATTCAAAAACTATCCAAAACAAGAATCAAATCATCTGACTGCATCTCCCACGCCCAACAATTCTCCGAAGCCAAATTTATTGAAAAAATCAAAAAATTAGTTCTTTCTTTTTAATTTTTTCCACACATTGTTCATTTCAATATCAAACGTTACCAACTCAATTTTGTTTTTTAAACAATATTGAATAATTATTGTATCGATTATTCCTATACTTGATTCTTTTTCAAAAATATCAATTGTTTTTACATCTAAACTTATTTGTTCTTCCAAAATCAAATATTTTTTTGGATCAAACAATTCCTTCCTGACAAGTTTTTCTGATTCAATTCCGCTTCTATACTTTATTAGTGTTAATGTCTCAATTAACACCAGTGGGTGAATCAGTATCTTTATATTCTTTCTTTTTGATATCTTTAGCAACCACTCTTGAGCTTTGACGTTTAATCTGTCGTTCTCAGTGTAAATCGCAAATAACACATTAGAATCTAGGAGGTAGTTCTTTTCCATTTCTATCAACTCCATAAACTATTCTGTCAATCTCATTATTTGCTTCTTCCGCATCTTTTGCCTCAGTCCACAGTCCGATCTTCTTTCTCACTCTGTCCATGTCGCTTAATATATTCACTGCCATATTAATTCTTCTTTTACTGTTTACATTACTTATGGTCGGAATAATCTTCCCTTTAGAAACCTTTCCTTTTTTTAGTTCTATTTCATAACCATCCTCTAACTTACTCAAATAAGCTGACATATTTTTTCTAAAGTCTGATACTTGAACCACGATAGTCATTTGTACAATAAATTTACATTATTTTGTACAATTTGTCAACAGTTAAAAGAATATCCGATCCCTGTTAAATAGGAAACCACAAAGCCTTTATCGATTTATGAATTTATTTATGTTCAACCTGCACAAAAACCCTTCTTCCCGACAAATTATACCTAAATCCTAGCGTTCTTCCCCTCGCCACCATATCCTTTTTAGGCCTATCCTTCCAGTTTCCTGGTGTTTCAATAACCACACCTCCGCTTTCCCCTTCTTCATGGGCAACTCTTAGTCTTAGTGATTGCAAGTCAAAGAAGCTATTCTTTCCATCAATTACATGTACTGCTGGAGAACTTTTATCCAACTGTATTTTTACTATTGCTTCTGTCATAAGTGGTCAAATTATATCAAAAATCTGATAACTGATCTACTGACCAACTGAGATCAATAATTCTTCGAAGCCAAATTTATGATAAAAATCAAAAAACTATTTAATTAACTTTTCCTTGTTCCAATTCTAGTTTCTGCGCTTCCGCAAGCCATCTTGGCCTTACCATTTCTGCAAAGGCAATAAATCTTAATTTTGGATCTGATCTGACATGTTCCCATGCCGTTCTCACATGAATTTCACAAGACATTATCTGCACTTCATATACCTGCCTACCCTCATGTCTCCCCCTTAAAACAATTGTTGGCAATTGGTCACAACCTTCTCCAATACATTTTCGTGCTGATTTTGTTGGTCTTCGTTCCATAAATGTATAATATCACACCAACAATTCTCAGAAAGTAAGTTTATTGAGAAGATCAAGAAATTAATTAACTAATCTTTTGTTTACGATCGCATCGGTAATGACTCCATCGGGTTCTTGAGAATATTTTGGTATTCTTCATCCTTGTATGTCAAAGTAGCAATTTTTTCAATGTCAACGTTTCTAAAATAATCAGCTAACCCTGCAACTTGATCTTCTTTCGTTTTGTTGTATAAGTTTAGTTGCCATATTAGCTTTCTTGCAATCCTGTATCCATCTAGGTATGTTCTTTCCGCCACATCATCTCTCCCACCAGCTAGACGTTTCTTCCGCACTCTTTCTACAACTTCTACATCATTTACCTCCCACTCAGGGGTTTCAGGGTTTAAAGTAGTCAGCATTTCTCCGGCAACTCTCTCAACCATAATTGCATAACCTTCGCTCAGAGAGTCCATCATTGACTTTTCTCTATCACCTAAAGTAAAAATTTGACATATTTGTTCTCGTGGAAACAATTCAAAAAATCCAGCATGCCCCGCCTCTTCGTGTGCAGCCGTAATCATTACCGCATTATTACTATTTGTTATTAGTAATTTATTGCCGTTTATATCATTGATTAAGTCATCAGTGATTCTACTGTTGTGATTGATATATAAAAGATGTCCTGTTTCGGAGTTCGGTTTCCACCCTCCATTCCTTCCTCTATGTTCCGATGTAAAACGGAATCTCGACTCTTTGGGCCAGGGGACACCTGGAGCTAGTGTTTTAAACAATAACTCCGTCTCAGAAAATATCCTTGTGGCATATAACACACCAACGTATTCTCTTTGTATTGCGCTTATTAATTCCAATATGCCATCAAAATTTGCTGATTTAAAATAATCCGCAACAATCCTAGTAACATCATCTCCAAGTGGAGCCACTAGGGCATCAGGTTCAACCGATACGCCCATTGCCTTTAGCTTTTGAGAGCATTCTCCAACGCTACTCTTCCTCCAGCCCAGTTGAACTTTTTCCCACTCTTCACCTTCTCCTTTTTCCGGTTCCCCATACCATGTTAGTCCGCCAATATCCATTAATTTACCCACATTTCTCATTACATCTCCCATCACAGTACCAATTGGGGAGTCCCTTTTAGCTAATTCCAATGCAAGATGACTATATGGTAATAATCTCCGCCCATCTTCCAGTAAGTTTTGATAAGTATTTTGAGCCTCAGCTCTTACTATTTGTAAATTCACTCTCGGTAGAATATCTTTTGTTATTTGCTGCTCAGGATGATTGTCCATTTATTTATTTTAACTTAAGCAAGATTCTCTTTCAGCCATCTTTCCGCATCAAGTCCAGCTCGGCAACCATCCCCAGCCGCCACAATCGCTTGTCGATAATTGTCATCCACGCAATCCCCGCTGGCAAATATTCCCGGCACCGATGTCATTGTTGTATAACGAGCATCTTTACCAGTCACAATATGTCCGCTTTCTTTCATTTCCACCAATCCTTTTACAAAATCCGTTGCCGGATTTCTCCCAATCGCCACAAACAATCCTCCCAGCTCGAGTATTTTCTCCTCTCCAGTTTTATTGTTTTTAATTTTTACACTATGTAGCCTGTCGCTACCCTCCTTGTCAAGGGAGGGTGTTCCGGCGTCCGCCGGAACGGGTGGGTTAATACCTTGAATCTCCGTATTCCACACCATCTCAATTTTTGGATTATTAAGCACTGCTTTTTGTTGAGGTATCTGAGCTCTAAGCTCATCTCTTCTCACAATCATATATACCTTTGTTGCAAATTTAGCCAAAAACTCAGCATCTTCACAGGCTACATCTCCTCCACCCACCACTGCCACTACTTTATCTTTAAAAAATATTCCGTCGCACGTTGCGCATCCCGAAATTCCCTTACCCACCAATTCCATCTCTCCTGGCAATCCCAACCACTTTGCCCCCGCTCCCGTCGCCACAATCACGGCCTTTGAAGTTAGCATCTCACCATTCTCAAGAGCAATCTCAAACGCCCCTCCTTTATCGAAGGAGGGGTTGGGGGAAGATTTTATCAACTTAACTATGCCGTTTTGAATTACTCCTCCCAAATTCCTCACCTGTGCCTGCATATCCATCATCAGTTTTACTCCACCTGTTCCATTTGGAAATCCGGGGAAATTATCAACAGTAGTGGTAATGGTTAATTGTCCTCCGGGTTGGTTTCCGCCCAAAACCACGGTTTTTAAATCAGCTCGAATGTTGTATATCGCCGCCGTCAATCCAGCGGGTCCCGATCCAACAATAATAGTGTCGTAAATACTTTTTTCTTCCATTGCTAAATTATAACTTATAAAATTCAAGTCCCTCTTGTCAAAGAGGGATTTAGGGAGATTGAGTTGGCTAGTGGTAGATTTTAACCGAAAATTAACTGATAATTGATTCATATGAACCTTTCTTCTCGAAAAGTTATCCAATTTATTTTCAAACTTGCTTCCGATAAGCGACCTCTCTTTTTTTGGATGTTTGTCCGTTTTGTCTCAGCCATTTTGCCCCTAATCACCATTTATCTTTTTTCAGAAATCGTCAAATTACTGGAAGAAAGTGCCTCACTTAACTCTGTCATTTCCATGGTTATTATCATTTTTATAGTCAGAATTCTTGACAACTATCTTCGCCTAAAATCCATCACCAAGCTCGAGGAGGTGATTAGCAACATCGGCTTTGACATCCACAACTTTTTCTTAAGTGAACTAAAAACCGAATCAAAAACCGAGCGTGCCGCCACCGTTCAAGCCATTCGCAATTTTTCCGATGCCTCCACCTTAACTCTCAATTTAATCAAACAGCCCGGCATCGATTCCATTGTTTCTCTTGTTCTGATCCCTGCCATTATCTTTTTTGTTGACTTCAAAGTCTTTGTCATCACCATCGCCTCCATGATCATCTACTTTTTTATCGACGCTTTTACAACTCAAAAATATGCCCATCTTAAGGACATCTTAAACACAAAAACTGAAATTTATTACGCCAAACTCCAGGAAAGTAACGACTTTGATCTTGAGCAAACTGCCTGGTGTCGCCACTTTAGTCGCATTACCCACTGGGGTTTTACCGAATGGTTTACTCTTCAGAACACCGCCGTTTTTTTCTACAGCCTCACTCTTTTGTACCTGATATCCCAAGTAACCACTGGCCAAAAACCGATTTCCGATGTGGTTTTATTAATGGGCTATAGCACTCAAACCCAAACTCTTCTCAATTCTTTTTCATCAATCAAGGATAGTTTTGCTGACATGTTTGTCGGTCTTCAGCATCTCGCCAAAAACGGTTCTGTCTCGGTCATCGACCTCGACGACCTGATTTAAACTCCCTTTTTTCAAAGGGAGATGCGGCGAAGCCGAGAGGGATTTGTACTATAATTGTTCTCTATGCCCGAATTACCCGAAGTTGAAGTCGTTCGTCTTTTTCTTGAAAAGAAACTTCTCCACAAAAAAATTTCTACAATCCAAATCTTAAATTCCAAATCCTTTATCGGCGATCCGAAAAAAATAATTAATGAAAAAATCGTCAAATTCTCTCGCCTTGGCAAACAGCTTTCCATTCATCTTTCCAACAAATTAATTCTCCTTGTCCATCTCAAAATGACCGGACAATTGCTGTTTAAGTCTCCCTTGTTGAAGGGAGATTTAGAGGGATTGAAAATGTTAGGCCACCCAACAAAAACTTTTAATCAGAAATCAACACGTATAATTTTTGAATTTGAAAATGGGGAGATTTTATATTTCAATGACCAACGTAAATTCGGTTGGGTCCGTATCTTTAGCACTAAAGAACTAAAGCCCTACCAAGCTAATCTTGGTCTCGATATTTTTGATCCAAATTTTTCTTTTGATTATTTTTTTCTAAAGCTCCAAAGCACTAAGGCTCTAATTAAAGCAGTCTTATTAAACCAAAACTTCTTCGCCGGAATCGGCAATATCTATGCCAACGATGCCCTGTTCTTAGCCAAAATCCACCCTTCTATTCAATCAAACAGAGTCCAAAGAGCTAAAGCACTAAAGCTCTATCATTCTCTACTTTCTATCATGCGCCAATCGGTCAAAGCTGGTGGTTCAACTATAAAAGATAACAAGTACGTCCGCCCCGACGGTTCTTATGGCCAAAACCAATTCTTCTTCCGGGTTTATCAGCGTACTGGCCAACCGTGTTTGGTTTGTGGTACTCCAATTGACAAGCAAAAAATCGGCGGCCGGGGAACCTTCTATTGTCCAAACTGCCAAAAACCCATTCAGCCATAATATACTCTTTAATGCCCAAAGTATTTTTATTCGATATTGGCAATGTTCTTTGGCAATATCGCTCTTCTCTCGATCGCCTGTATCATAGCTGGGCATTAATATGCAATTTGACGACTGACGAATTCCGTGAAAAGTACAAAAGCTATTACAAATATCTCGAAACCAACGAAAAATCATTTTCTGATTTTATAAATTTTCTGGGTTTTTCCGACACAACCCCTTTTATTTCCGCTCTCGAATTAATATACACTCCGGACAATTTTACTCATAATCTTAACCAGCCCCTTTTAAATTTAATTACCGATCTCCGTTCTATTACCAAAGTCGGTTATTTAAGTAATGCCGAAAACTTTTTTTATCCCTATATCCAACAACAATTTGACCCTTATTTCGATTTTGGTTACAGTAGTTGGCAATTAGGTCTCGACAAACCCGATCCGGCTGTTTATCTCAAAACTCTTGAGCTTCAACAGTTAAAACCAGACGATGTTGTTTTTATTGACGATACTGCCAAGAATATAGATTCCGCCCAGTCTTTGGGTATAAAAAGCATTTTATTCCAAAACAATCAGCAACTATTATCCGAATTGCGCCTTTTAGATTTTTAGAGTTTAGTGTTTAGACTTTAGATTTTATTACTTAGTGAGTCCCATCGGCATATACCAAGTTAGTGGTTTTTTACACAGTGGACAAGTCACTGGGGGAGTCTTCCCTTTGTGAATATACCCACAGTTTACGCATTTCCACTCCATTTCAATATCACTGTCATACAGTGATTTGTTTTCTAGTTTTGCCGAAATGATAATGTATCTTTCTTCATGATGTTCTTCTACCTCTTTAAGTTCTCGGAACAATCTTTCTGGTTCAGTTGCTCCCTCTTCTTTGGCCATTTGCTCAAAATCGGGGTACATTGTTGTCCATTCATATTTTTCTCCCTCTGCCGCCATCTTCAAGTTGTCGATAGTTGATTTGGAAAATGGTGCAATTTCCAATCCGCCTTCAACTTTTACTGGTCCTTCAATCATTTCAAACAATTCTTCAGCATGAACCCGCTCATTATCGGCTGTTTCTTCAAACACCCTAGCAATCCATTCCAAATTTTCTTTTCTCGCCATTTTGGCAAAAGTCGTGTATTTATTTCGTGCTTGCGATTCCCCGGCAAAAGCCTTGAGAAGATTCTGTTGTGTGATGGATGTATTCATAATCTATTCTAGCACTGGTAGCTACCTGCCCTGTCAAGGGGAGGTGGTCCGGCTTGGCCGGGCCGGAAGGGTTTGATACAATTACTTATGAACAAATTTCTCGACTTCCTCCGCGAACAAGGTGTAGTTGGTTTAGCAGTTGGTTTTATTCTCGGTGGAGCCGTCTCCAAACTCGTTACTTCTCTAGTCTCTGATATTATCAATCCTCTTTTAGGTGTCGTCCTCGGTTTTGCCGATAATTTCAAAGATTCTTTTATTGCCATCGGTCCAGCCAAAATCATGTGGGGTAACTTCCTTAATGTTGCTATCGACTTTATTATCATTTCCCTCATTGTCTATTACGGTGTCAAACTCCTCAAACTTGACAAAATAGACAAGAAAAAAGCATGAACTGCGAATGTCACTGCAATGGTAAATGTAAACTCCTGGGCGGTCTTGAGCAAAAGATCATGGATGTATTATGGAAATCATCCGAAGCTCTCAAGCCCGCCGATGTCTTGTCGCAAATAAAAGGGGAGTACGCCTACACCACCATCATGACAGTCCTAAAACGCATGGCTGACAAAAAACTTGTTTCTCGAAAGTTAAAAGGCAACACTTATCTTTACACTCCCGCCAAAAATCGAGCCGATTTTGCCACCGAATGTCTCGATGATCTTTTTGCCCGCCTTTTCGACTCCTATGGCGAGTTCACTGTCTCTTCTTTCAAAAAAATCGCCTCCTCCCTCGGCCACAAGATTTGAGAAATTTTTAGTATCCTGGATATTTTTCACCTTGTAAAGTTCCTTCTATATATTTCTCCGAATCAAAATCAAACCCCAGTTTCTCCAAAAACATTTTGGCAATATAAGCATTTCCCAGCTGGTTTGGGTGCATCGGGTCAATTTCCCCCTCTTTTATTCCCTCAACTACATTCTCCTCCGATTTAAAAGTAAAAAATCTGGTCAAATCAAATTTTGAACACCACTCAAACCCATCAATAACCTTATCTCCTCCAACCTCTTTTGTTACCTGTCTATACGGCTCATAAATAACTTTTTTATTATTTCTCAAATCGGGTAAACTCGTCGACCATATTATTTCTGAATCCTTAAACTTTTCAAATATTTTTTCTAAATTAATTTTAGTCTCTTCAACTTTTACTCCCAACACAGGGTCATTTCCTCCCATCAACCCCAGAACCAAATCTGCCTCTTCAGGCAATAACATTAAAATATCACTAGTTGTACAGCCATCAAATCCATAATTAAAACATCTAATTCCCCACGATGGGATTCTCCAGTCCTCAAATTCTTTTTGTAATTCTTCTTTAATCACATATTCCACAATCTCTCTCCAGTTTGGATGTACCCACTCGCAACTCGTCAACGAATCTCCGACAAAGACAATGTTATATTTACCAGTTCTCTTGAGTAATTCTGTTATTTGCTTCATGTGTAATTCTAACTAATGTCCCTCCTTTTTCGAAGGAGGGATTAAGGGAAGATTTTGTTCTCATTGACTTTCTCCCCTCTTGTACTACACTTGTAGTATGAAGTCTTGTACACTCTCTGTTACCGGCACCCATTGTCGTTCTTGCGAGCTACTTATCGAAAAGGAAATATCTAATCTTCCCGGTGTCAAATCCGTTTCGGCCTCAACCTCCGACAAAAAAGTCGTCATCAATTATTCAAAAAATAAACCCAAAATATCAAAATTAAATCAGTTATTTAAAGAAAATAATTATGTATTTTCACCCCTACTTGCTCGCCCGTCGAAGCTCGAAGAGCGAAGTCGGGTCAAAGGAGGGGCCGGGGGAGGATTGAATTCAAAAGCCAATGTTTACCAAGCGGTTTTTGTATCAATTTTTATTATCCTCGCCTTTTATTTAATCCAAAAAACAGGCCTCTTTTCTTTTTTTAATGTTTCTACTGATTCCAGCACTCCGGCCTTTTTTATCTTTGGTCTACTTGCTGGATTTAGTACTTGTGCCGCTTTGGTGGGTGGAATCGTTTTGGGTTTATCCAAGAAGGGGATTTCCACCGTTCTTTCCTTTAATCTCGGCCGATTAATCATATTTACCATATTAGGCGCCATATTAGGCTATTTTGGCAGTTTCTTTAGGCTATCAATTACCGCCGGTGCCATTATCACGATTTTAGTTTCAGTTGTCATGATCGTTACTGCTCTTCAAATGCTAAACCTGAAATTTTTAAGTTTCATAAACTTTTCATTACCCAAATCAATTACCTCCAAAATTGCTTTTTCGTCATCCGCCCCTTCATTTATTTTAGGTGGTCTAACTTTTCTTCTACCTTGTGGCTTCACTCTTACCGCCCAATCGCTCGCTCTTGCTTCAGGAAATTGGTTATCGGGTGCTCTGACCATGATGTTTTTTGCCCTCGGTACTTTTATTCCCTTAATGATTATCGGAGTTTCTGGCGCCAAAATTCAGTCCAACCCCTCCAAAGCCAAATTCTTCTCCCAAGTCGCTGGAATATTAATTCTTGTTTTTGCCATTTACAATATTAATTCACAATTTAATGTTCTGGGTGTAAGGGCAGAGTTTACCCGCCGCGGTGGGCTTGCCGACGCCCAAACTAATTCGGTTCTCAAAATGGACGCTTCTGCCTCCGGCTACTCACCCAATTCATTTACTATCAAAGCCGGCCAACCTGTTCGCTGGGAAATTACCGACAGGGGAACCTCCGGTTGCACCAATGCCGTCATCGCCCGATCACTGTTTGCTGGCCCCATCAATCTTGTCCCCGGTACCACTTCCGTTAAAGAATTTACCGCCCCCACCACTCCCGGCACTTATCGTTTTTCCTGTTGGATGGGCATGATTTCTGGAACAATAACTGTAGCAAACTAATTATTTTATCGAATACTCCCTTTTCACAGCCTCGGCCAACATAATTTTCATTAACGACTGGTACGGTACATCTTTTTTATTAGCAATCATTTTTAAGTCATATATCAACGTGTTGGGTAACCTTACGGTAATTGGTTTTGTGGTCGGCTTAAGCTTAGATAAGTCAAGCAACACCTCGTGAGACATATCAAAATATTCAGTAGTATCATGTGTCAGCCAAAAATTTCTCTCCTCAGCCTCATCTTTAAACTTTGGAATTAGTTTTATTTTATTTTGTTTCATATTTGATTCTCTCCTTTTTGTTTTGATCTCGTGCAGAGATAACCCTAATTAGTAATTTTCTAAATGTAAAAATTATGGTTAATCTTCGATTATTATCAGATTTACCATATGCTGTAAACCTTTTTTCTTCGGTAGAATGTGTAATATCCTCAAATATCTTATTTTTATTAAAAAATATTTGCTCGCACTCTTTTTTTGTTACCGAGTGTTTAACCCAGTTTTTAGTATCATTTCCATCATCCCAATCAAATGAGATTGGTTTTTGTGGTAATGGTACTTTAGTCACTGTACATAATCATACAATACACATTTTAAGTTGTCAAATATTTGTTTTGCGTACACATACTTACGAAGTATAGCAAATTTGTGATATTATATCTCTATGGATTGGCAAACACACAAAAAATTATTACTAAAAAACCCAAAGTTTAAAAGAGCGCTTAACGAATCCGAGGTAGAATTCCAAATAGCCAAATCTGTCATTGAAGCCAGAATGAAAAAAGGTCTCACTCAAAAAGAATTGGCCAAAAAACTCGACACCAGGCAGTCGGTTATCTCTCGTTTGGAAAATGTTAAAACCATTCCCTCGATCTCATTTCTAAAAAAGCTCGCCGTCGCTACTGGTAGCAAGCTAACCGTTACTTTCACAAACTAATTTTGCAATCTCCTTTGCCCATTTTGTTCCATCAATCATTTTTATTCCCAGTTTCAAAGCCTTGTCTTTGATCTTACGTGCATAATCCAAGACAACTTTTTGCTGGTACTCAGTTTTACCCATCGGGTTTTCCCTATCGTCTTTTTTCAATCTTTCCAAAATAACCTCATCCAGTACATCCAAAAAATACACCTTATTAAACAAATCTCTCATTTCAAATATATTTCCCGACAATCCGAACAAATAGACATCTTCTTTATCCTCCAAATATTTTTCTAAGTATTTTTTATCCCACAAAAACTGGTGATTATCCAAAAACTCTTCGTCAGCCAGCTCGGGGTATTTAACCTTATTTCCCTTTCCATCAAACCACCCGTGCAAGTCCTCGATTGTATCCGCATCTACCGCATTTAACCCCATTTTTTGGAACTCCTTAGATAAGTAAGTTTTCCCTGATCCGCTACTCCCTGTAATCAATATTCTCATTCCCAATTTTACCCCAAATCTGTGTTGTAAAATTATCTATGTCTCAAATTCTCAAACCATCTCCCTCCAACCTTCCATCAATCAAAAATATTCTCATACAATGGACCGATCCCGAAGAAGTCGAAAAATATCTATCCCGTATTGAAGATGAAATTAATAATAAAACCGAATTTAACCAACATTTTTGGATAATAAAATTTGAAAATCAAGTTGCCGGAGTTGGTGGCCTGGCCGACCCATTACCCAAAACACTTCCCTTTGCCACTACAAAAACCCCAGGAGAGATCAAGATTCTTTACCTTGATAACCAATTTCGTGGTCATGGTCTGGGCAAAGAGCTATTATCATTTTTAGAAACAGAAGCTCGCAATTTTGGTTACACCGAAATTTTAATTCGCACCGCCCTTCGTTACAAAACCACTGCTTGGGATTTTTACCAACATCAAAACTACAAACTAGTCGGCTATCTCGACGATTCCATGGCCGTATTTCAAAAACTGTTACAATAAGCCATGTCTCAGGAAGTAGCTTTCGAAGGTCGAATAATCAGAGTTGAACAAACTGTCAAGCCCGACGGACGCATTTTTGAAAAAGCTATTCGTCCTCCAGGTACCAGAACAATTATTTTTAATCCAGAAAAAGAAGCTCTGTTATTAACCAGAGAAATTCGCCCAGATATCGGGCAAGATTTTAGATTACCAGGCGGCAAAGTTCGCGATACATTGGAGCAGTGGGACCAAGTAAAAGACTCTCCAAATCTTAACTCAATTATCGCCCAAGCCGCTGCCAAAGAAGTTCGAGAAGAAGCTGGAATCGAGGCTCGCAATATGGAAGTTTTTTCAGTTTCAACTAGTGGCGGCCCAACAGTCGAATGGACACTCTATTACCTAGTCGCTACCGAGTTTGGCGACTTGGGACACCAGGACTTGGAGGTTGATGAGCAAATTACTGTTGTTTGGGTCCCCGTCAAAGAGGTGATTCAAATGTGTCTCACGGGTAAAATTCAAGAAGGTCGCTCTGTCGCAGTGATCCTGCAATATTTACATTCAATTAATAAAATATGATTAAAGCTATAACTTTTGACCTTGATGGTGTTTATTTTACCGAAAGTAGTTTTTTAAATTTCAAAAACTCACTTCCTCTTACAGTCGACCAATCAAAGCTAGTTTTTCTTTCCAAATCCGATAGTATGATGGCTTTTTAAAGGGGAGAACTATCTGAAAATCAATTTTGGGATCTCGCTCGTCAAGAATTAAATATAAATTTATCAAACCAGCAAATCACTGACCTAATAAAAAGTGCCTATCAGGTCAATCAAAATGTAGTTGAAACCGTTAAAAAAGTCAGGTCCTTAGGCATAAAAACTTGTATTTGTACCAATAATTTCCCCACTCGTATCAATGCCTGTAATCAAAAATTTAATTTTCTTTCTGATTTTGATGTTCGTGTATTTTCTTATCAAATTGGTGCCATTAAACCCGACTCCAAAATCTTTCAAACTCTAATCGACCAGTCTGGTTGTCTTCCATCTGAAATCGTTTTCGCCGACGACAAACAAGAAAACGTCGACTCTGCCAAATCCTTGGGTATCAACGCCTTTTTGTATACCGGTTTCGAAAATTTTGTATCAGAGCTAAATAATCTAGGTGTTGCAATCTAAAAGAAGTCCTACTACACTTGTAGTACATGCCTAATCTCCAAATCGTGAAACTCAGCATTTCCGGGATGCATTGCACCTCCTGTTCTCTTTTACTCAAAAAAACTCTCGAAAATCTAAAAGGAGTAACTAAGGCCAATGTCAATTATGCTACTGGCAAAGCCACGGTAAAATACAATCCTAAAGTAATAAACACTGACAAACTGATAACTGAGATCTCAAAGACTGGCTATAGCGCCTCACTTGCAACAAGCGATGCAAAAGAGGAGGTAGTAAAGCGCCAACAAGAAATAAAATATTGGACAAAAAAAACCATCGGATCGGCCGTTTTTTCCCTACCCTTGGTTTTATTTATGGTCTACGATTTCTTTCCTCTCCTTCCTTTTCACAAAAATATCATGCCCCTTTCTGGCTTAATCGCTCTAATCGTTTCTTCAATTATTCTCTTTGGTTTTGGTCGCAATTTTTTTCAAGGAGCTTTTACAGCCCTCAAAGTCAAATCATTTAGCATGGACAGTCTAATTGCACTTGGTACCTCGTCCGCCTATTTTTTTAGTCTCTATGTTTATCTCAAGTTTTATCAAGAAACGGGTAGTTTTTTTGGTCTCAACAACATGGGAATTCCTGGTCTTTATTTTGAAGTCGCCGCATTCTTAGTTACTTTCGTCACTTTGGGAAAACTCCTCGAGGCCCGTGCCAAAGGTAAAACCAGTGAGGCACTCGACAAATTAGTTCAGTTTAAACCGGCCAGTGCTAATTTATTAAAAAACAACAAAACAATTTCTGTTTCTGTCGATGCCCTAAAAGTCGGCGACCTTGTCTTGGTCAAATCTGGTGAGCAAATTAGTATCGATGGTGTCGTCGTTGATGGCATTAGCTCTGTTGACGAATCACTTCTTACGGGGGAAAGTTTACCTGTCGAAAAATTGATTAATGCCAAAGTTTACGCTGGTACTCTCAATCAATCCGGAAGCTTAACGATCAAAGTCGCCAAACTTTCTACCGACACCACTTTTTCTCAAATTATCAAATTACTCGACGAGGCCCAAAGTTCTCGTGCTCCAATTCAAGATCTGGCCGACAAAATTTCTGCCTATTTTGTCCCCGCCATTATAGTAATTTCTTTTTTGACCTTCACTATCTCTTTTTATTATTTTAATTTGAGCTTAGAGTTTAGTGTTTTGAGTTTAATCTCCGTTCTCGTTATCGCTTGTCCTTGTGCTCTCGGCCTAGCCACCCCTACCGCCATTATGGTCGCCACCGGCCTTGCTGCCAAATTTGGTATTTTATTCAAAGGCGGTGAAGCCCTACAAAAGGGGAGTACTATTAATACCGTAGTTTTCGATAAAACCGGAACCCTTACCCTCGGTCAGCCCTCGGTCACCAAGTTTCAAAATTTATCCAAACTTTCCGACGACAAAATTCTTTCAATCGTTTATACCCTCGAATCTCGCTCCTCCCACCCTCTCGCCTCCGCCATAATTAAATTTATTTCCAAACCATCATCGCTTAAACCCATAAACTACAAAAATATTCCTGGTTCTGGTATAGAAGCAACAATTAATTCTAAAAAATATTTCTTAGGAAAAACTTCCGAATATCAAATTGCCTTAGTTGAGGGCAAAACCACTCTTGCTTATTTCGAAGTATCCGACACTCTTAAGCCCAATGCTCCCGAGGTTATCAAACAATTAATCAGCAAAAATTATTCTGTCTATTTAATTTCCGGCGATTCCTTATCTGTATCTCAAAAAATCGCCTCGCAAGTCGGTATTCCTGCCGACCATGTTTTTGCCGATGTCCTACCGGGTGATAAAGCCAATATTGTAAAAAGACTTCAATCAACCAATTTGGAAAATGTAAATTTGTTATTTGGAAATTCCACGAAACATAATGTATGTTTCGTGGGTGATGGTATCAACGATTCAGTTGTTCTCTCCCAATCTGACCTTGGGATTGCCCTAAGTTCCGGTTCCGACATTGCCATAGAATCGGGGCAAGTCGTCATAATGAACAATAATTTGATGTCTGTTGTCAATGCTCTCGATATCAGCCGCGACACTGTTTCCAAAATTCGGCAAAATCTTTTCTTTGCCCTTTTCTACAATTTATTAGGCATTCCCATTGCCGCCGGATTATTTTCTTCATTTGGCATTATCCTCAAACCAGAACTCGCCGGTCTTGCCATGGCCCTATCATCTGTCTCGGTTGTCACCAACTCTCTTCTGCTTCGCTTCTTTAAGCCCAAACACACCAATTGGGCTTCTGTTTTTGCCCCGGCCATAATGACCGCTCTATTTCTTTTTATCTTTTTTGAATTTACCCAGTTTTCCAATACCAAAAATTTAACTCCCACAACTACCATCGATCCCCAAATTTTATTAACCACACCGGTCAAAGTTGGTTACGCCCCGACCAATATTCCCAAGCTATTCGCCCTTGACGAATCCCTGCCAGAAGGCTCAGTTATTTTGGGTTACGAAGAAGCCAAGATGATGAAAGCCGAAGGGTTATTTTTACAAGTAGGTGATTCGTTAACCGACTTTTTTGGTCTACCCACAGTAAAAATTATTGGTATATCAAAACCCACCAACACACCTCTTGATGAGTTTCATTTTTTTGATTCGGCATCATTTTCAATTCTCACTGCTCAAAATAACTTGTTTATCAAACAAACTCCAGATAATCAAATAAAATTATTTGTCGTTTCCGATCAAACAGATTCAAATATCGCACTAGGCTTTTCTGAAGCCAATATGATGATCTCAGAAAAACTTATTGCCGGTGTCGGTTCAACCTTAAAAGATTTCTTTGGTAACGATGTTGTTATTTCGTCTATTAAACGCCGCACCTACACCGCCGCCGACATGTTCCATTATGTTGGAAGTGATTTTGTGAAGTCGCCATAGTCTCAATCTAACTTGTATTTCAGTCTCCCTCTTTTTTCATAATTGACCGTTTCGGCCAAACCGTTTAATATCATCCGTTTATTCAACAACTCTCCTTTTTCGCATCCCTCGGGGTTTTTAGTCACATACTCTCTCGATTCATTACCCGACAAATGCATGTAGTCAGCCGGCAACATTTTCGGATTATCTGTTTCACAGCCAATCCACACCCAAGCCAAAATTCTTCCATATTTATCATCCTGGTATCGATCATATTCCAACCACACTTTCTTGTTTTTCAAAGCCTCAATTACTCCTTTCGACTCTTCATAGTCCTCTTTTCCTCTGTCCGGCGCATTTATTCCAATCATTCTTACTTTATGCCCCGTCGCCAATTCAAAAGTATCTCCATCTTCTACCTCCGCCACTATCCCGCTTTTGGGGAACATCTTCTCCGATTGGTAATAATTATTGATTTTGGAAATCGATTTAATCCCATATATACCAGCAAACAATATCCCTGGTATCAGTATCGCCGGAATTCCTTTTTTAACCAAATCCTTATAAGTCAATTTAGTTTTCACCTAAAAAAGAATAACACCTCTCCCCAGGTGCTGGGTCACCCGGGGAAAGTTTTATATCTCTCGTCTCTTCCACATCCATCCGGCCAACAGGACCAGCAATAGTGCCGACACCGTCCATGTTTGCAATGGATCCATAAAAGTTGTCATCCATCCAAACATCAACAACCCCACCGCCGATCCCATCGTTTTCATCGAGCTCATCAGCGAATTTGCTGTCGACCTACAGCTATTCGATATGTGTCGGTTGGCAAATGTGAACAGTATCGGTCTGTATGCCCCTCGGCCAAACTCGTGTAGCAAAAACATGGAAACTATGGGCAATGTCGTTTTTGATATTGAAGCTACCATCATTGGCACTCCGATTATCAAAACCATTCTTACTACCCCCATTCCGTTGCTCTGTTTCTTTGCCCAATAAGAGCCAAAGCTGGCCATCAGCGCTATTCCTATCCACAAACTTCCCAGCCACCAACTTTGTCCCGACACCTCTTTCATTATTGGTGACCAGAACATGTTAAAAGGCTGGGTACACAGGGACACTCCGAATGTTACCAAGGCTACAGTTCTTAACGTTGAGTTTTGAAAGGATTGACGGGCTACCTCAAGTACGCCCATTACTTTCTCCTCGCCGTTTTTGTACACTTCCGGTAGCTTCCATAGCATTTTCACTGTTGCTGTTATCACTAGCACTCCTGTCGCCGCCGCCACAAACCATGGCCATTCTAGCCCCCATTTGGCTCCTATCAAGCCACCCAAAGTCGCTGCTGGAATTATCCCCAAAGCCTGAAATGCTCCCGAATGCGACATTGCTCGGTGTACTTTTTCTTCTGGCAAATTATTTCGAAGCCACGACTCCAAAGCGTCCGACATCAAAGCAGCTCCCAAAGCCGATATCATTTCCGCCATCGCAAACCCCCAAAAACTACCAGATAATCCATACCACAGCATTCCGGCAAACCAGAAAATTTGACCGGACAAAAATAGCTTCTTTTGCCCATATTTATCGGCCAATTTACCAGTATAGGGATTGAATATTGTGTCGGTGGCCATAAATATGGCATTAAGAATAGTCGCTTGGAATAGGCTCATTCCATTGGCAAGTAAGAACAGTGTGTATGTTCCAAAAAACCATCCGGTCCCTAGGCTTTGGAGGGTTGTGATCGTCCAAAAAGCCTTGATTTCCGGAGTTTTCCACAAGCTCGCCACTTCAGCCCATTCTTCTTTTAGCTTATTCATTTTTCCTCCTTTTTACAAATTGTTAATGTACAACTTAAAAGTCTCCCAGGACTTATTAAGTCGGATAAACTTCCGAAAAGGGGAATTGGGGTTTGCCAAAAAACAAAAAAGCCTCCTTTCGGAGGCTTGTCTGAATTAAAAAGTTATTTTAAAAAGCAAAACCTCCTACGGTTCCTGCGGGTTTAAGAAAGGCACAGGAAAACTGACCGCCAATAACGGCAGTCATATCGTAGTTGTAGTAATTTTGCATTATGCGTTCCATAACTGGCAAATTATATCACAAACAGTGGGAGGTTTAATTCAGTGCCGCGTTAGCCACACTTTCCATATCAGTCCAGCTATAAGCTCCGGCAAAATTTGTCTCGTTTAAGAAAAATCCTGGTGTACCTTGTACTCCTAGTTCTATTGCCAAAGCTGTATCACTTTTAATTCTGGCATCATATTTTCCACTATCCAAACATTCTTTAAGTTTGTTTTTATCAACCACTGAAGCCAAGAAATCTGCCATTTCACCCGATTTGGCCATGTCATTTTTCACCGTTTCGTTAATAAAATCATAGGCTTTATCCGACATTAGTACATCATGTGCTTGCCAAAATTTCCCCATATCATTGGCACAATACATTGCTTTAGTTGCCAGTTCTCCGTTTCCATGACCAGGGGAGTATATGTATACAAAATCTGCTTTGCCTTCATTTACCAATCGTTTCATTTCCGCCACCGGCGCCACATAAGTACCTCCTTCCGATTTAAGAATAAATTGTTGTCCCATTTGAGCTCCAATTGTTTTGTTAGATCCTCCGGCCGCATGACAATAAGGACATGACGGGTCAGATATTTCCACCGCCAACAATTTTTTATCTCCATTTCCAAACTTAATTACATCCTTATCCCACAAACCTTTTATAGTCTCAATCGACACTGTTGGAGGTGCCTGTTGCACTGGTGCCGCCGTATCAACCCCCAAAGTTTTAGCTGGTGCTTGGCTTTTCGCCATAAAGTATCCACTGGTGAACAAAGCACCGCTAAATATAACTAGTCCGAGCATGAAAGCATATTTATTTATCATATACTACTACTGTAGTAAGTAATTGCATTGCTGTCAACTATCAATTACTATTTACGTAGTAGTTGATACATTTTGATTATCAGTTAAACTAAATAATGAAATTTATTCTTTCTTTTATTTCTATTCTAGTTTCTAGTTTCTCGTTTCTGGTTTCTCCTGTAAACGCCCAATGTCCCGTTTGCGTCGTCACTGTCGGCGGCGGTATGTTAATTGCCCAAAAATTAGGCATAGACGATCTTCTGGTCAGCATTTGGATTTCTGCTCTCAACGTCGCCCTTTCATTTTGGTTAGCTCCCAAAATAAAAATAAAATATCTTAATCATCCATTAATTCTCACCGCCTTAATGCTTATTTCCACCCTGGCTTATTTCCAATTTACCGACCAAATCGGTGTCCCGTCCAACTCCGTCCTCGGCATCGACAAAATAATATTCGGACAAGTTCTAGGATTAGTTGCCATGATCGGAGGCAATGTTACCTATCTGCAGGTAAAAAAGAAACTAGGCCACACTCCCTTCCCTTACGCCAAAGTCGTCTTCCCCTTCGCTCTAGTCCTCCTCACAACTCTTGTTTTTAAGTTTGTATTTAAACTTTAGCTTTTTAGTGTTTTCTTAACTTGTTGGATATCTTTTTCTGGTTTCAAATTCTCCGGCAATATTCCTCTTTTTAACATCGTTCTCCGTGTCGCCACACTATTTTCGTACACCTCCTTTTCCAATTTCGGTTTTCCTACCAAATTCTTTTCTTTGATATTGTGATCAGTCATTGCTAGGGAAAAATCTTTTGCCTTTAACTCCAAATAAGAATCAAAATCGGCCAAGGCCCTGCCCTTTGGAATTTTTCTTTTCTTTTTTAATGTCGAAATTCCCAAACCCCCATACAAACCTCTAATATGTTTATCTTTAAAACTGGCAAACTCGCTCGATTTTTTTATTCCTCGGGAGTACACCGTCCCTTCAATCTTTCTTTCTGTTTCTTTTAATCTTTCTCTTGCCTCAATTCGTTTAACAATTTTATCCTGACTATCCCTTATTTCCTGTTTTCTGGTTTGCACGGCAAAATACGTTTGGGCATTGGCAATTTCTTTCTTTCGGCTATCCCCATTTTGGGCAATCAAATAACAAGCATATCGTGTCAATAAGTAATCTTTTATTTTCATTGTGGCTGTCTTACCAGTACTTATCTTCTTACCGGCATCGATAAAATGTCCCATAACATCATGACCACTTTCAGAACAGGCTTTTTTGGCTTTGTTGACAACTAACTCAAATTTTTGCCACTTTTCATATCCCAACACCCTCATCAAATCTCTCGCTGACCAATAATCAAAATTATCTTTGGTTTTTTTAATCTCTTCCAAGCTTGTGCTTATTTTTACCACCACTTCATTCATAATTAATTATAGAACATAATCACTAATTAGCCTGACCTGCCTGCCCTGTCAAGGGAAGGTGGTCCCGATTTATCGGGAACGGAAGGGTTTGGTACAATTGATACATGACCAATAATCTCGATCTTCAAAAATTCATGGACAAAATTAAAGACGCCGAAAAAGGCCACCAACTTGACCTAAGTTCTGACGAAGACTTATCAATTGCCATCATGAACCTGATCTCTATTGAGGAGCACTTATTCTTTACTGGCAACAAAACTGGCAAAACCAAATATTTCGATCTTCTTAACGAAACCCGCGAAATGCGCAAAGAACTTCTCAAAATGATCATCAAGGATTATGAAGGTGAAGTCTGGTGTACCAGCAAACACCTTCTCGCCGCTTCCATGCGCCTTTTTGAAGTTGGTACCAAAGCCCAAACAAAAGGGGATAACCCCCTTGCCCACAATCTATTCAAAAAATCATTTGATTTATACAATCTCTTCTGGGCCATCAACCTAGGCATGGATTTACCCCCTGCCCTGTCAAGGGAAGGGTCGGGGAAGGGTTTTGATAAAAAAGACACCCCCCTTACCTACAAGAAATCCGATTTTATGGGTAAAATTAGTGGAGTATTAGGTAAAATCATCGACTGCTGTCGAGAATAAAAAAATGGATCACTCTTTAGGTGAAAAAAGAACAACAGTAAGCCATTTACCTCAAATATCAAAAGGCGGGGAAGATAATTACTCAAGCACTTCCATTGAGGATGGTAGTGCCGTTCGCGAACAAAATAAAGGCGCCGCTTTAGGAACCTTCATCCATGCAATTTTAGCTGATGCTCAAATGGGGAATGTTGGTATAAGGGATGTTAGTCATTGGGTAGCATTCGAGAAAACTTCCCCCACAATACTAAAACGAATTCAGGAAAAATCAGCTGTCGTTGCAGCCCAAATTACCCAGGAAGTTAACGACCTTCTTCCTTCGGGTCACAACTTTCATCTTCGACTATCAGAAATACCCTTTCAAAACTCATCACAACAACTCAGTAGATTGGTGAAAAATTTTTCCGATCCAGATTTCAAAGACTTACTTTCAAAAACAACTTTAAATTTACCAAACGAATATGGAACAGAACCGGTTAGTTTTGAAAATTTTGATGATTTCTTTGCCGCCATCTTGACAATGCCCTACGCCGAACTAAAAATTAACGGCACCACTACTGCCTTAAAAGACATCCTTGATTCTGATGCTCGGCTTCAACATCCACACCGCGATTATCTTCGCTTCATTTCTGATATGTATAGTTATTCAAGCTATCTAATTAGTGATGAATCAAATATTGGCACTGAGTTTGAAGGTGTTCAGTTTTTAAATGCACTTTGTGTTGCCAGGCCAGACACTCTAGTTTTTTCCTGTAAGGATGGCGATCCGCAGGCTGTAGCCATCATCCAAAAATTATCATCTGTCGTTCAAGGTAATTACTTTGGCCGGAAACAACTCATGGATATTACCGAGCTAGCAGGGGATAATGACACCCAGCACCTCATTCCCGATAATGACCCCCCGCTTCATGTATTTCGTCAATTACTAGATTTAATTGATCTTGGTCAAGTCAAAATGACTCTTGTTGAACTAAAAACTAGCACGGTTCAGTATAAAAGGATTAATGGAGAATTGAAAAAGGTTAGTTTTGACAAAAAAGATGTTCCCGGCATCCATCTTGCCGATATTGCCCATACCCTCGAAGCCTTTAGGTCTTTTATTTCCATTACTAGTCGAGCCTCACATCTTCAGTATTCGCTTCGTAGTGAAGCTACCCCACTCGATCCCAATAAATTAACTTTCAATTATGACCCGAAATTGGTCAGCGACCACCTTAACACTCTTTCCTCTGCTCACACTGACGAAGAAAGTTTTCAAGGTTGGCAAAAATTAGTGGACAACATGAATATTATCCTTGCCCGGTTCTATTGGCCCATTGTTGACCAGAATAATCTAATTGTTCCACAGGCAGTTGAGGACAAAACAATGCCACAACATTCAGTCAACAAAATTAGTGGTAAATACCTGGAAAAACATCTAAAATATATTCCCCGAGCAATCGTCAAAAAAATACGTCGTCAAAATTCAGCCAATTCTAAATAACCTCCTCCCCCAAAACAGCCCTAAATTTCTCCTCCATTCCCATTTCACCAAACAAATTTTTCGTCTCCTGGTATCTAAATTTTCTAACCCACGACCACACCATCAGCACCCAATCTTTTAATAAGTCGTTACAATTTCTCCAGTCAATAACTTCACCCTTTTCCCAGTTTTCTCTCGCGTAATCACTAATTGGCCCATCCTTTCTCCACGCAATTTGGCTTTTCCATTCCGACATTATTACCAATTGGTCGGCCTCTCTTACTAGGTGAGCATATATATTTTTGCCCGTATAATGGGGGTTATTATGTTGCTCCACCGCCTCGATAACAATTTCAGGTAACCCCATTTTTTCCAAAATATCAGCTCCCAATCGAGCATGGTTTATTCCGGTTTGTTTATCACTCAAACTATTTTTAAGCGATTGCTCAAATCGTCCAATATCATGCAAAAGCAAACAAGCCAACGCTGTTTCCCTGTCCCACGCTTCTTCTTTACCGGTTAAAATTTTCTTTCCCATCGCCACCACTCTCAGGCTATGCTCTCTTTTACTTTCAATTTTAGTCAACACCCCCTCATCACCTCCAGCCAATTTTTTGCACCTTTCAATTTCGTCTAAAAATATTTTTTCGTAATTCATTAGTCAGCTTTATTTATCGCCCCTTCCAACCTATCCCAATCATGGACAAACACTTTTTTATTTCGATTTTCAATAATCCCATTTTTTTCAAGCTTAAGCATCTGCAAAGTTACTGTTTCTCGGGTAAGTCCAGTCAAACTGGCAATAAGTTTGTGAGTAATACCAAACGAATCTTTCCCCATAGTCAGGTCTTTAACCATTTTTGCTACTTTATTGTAGGCATTACCCGACAGCAGGAAATTACAATGATCAATTGAATCCAAGAACAAATTCATCATACATATCATCAATTCTTTGGAAATATCAGGATTCTCAAGTAGGTACTTTTTCATTTCTTCCTCTGGTACCGTATACATTTCCACCGGAGTTATCGTTTCAAAATAGTATTGGTTTTCTCGACCAGTACAAGCAAATATTATGGTCAAATATAATATTGGTTTAAAAAATTGAACTGTTGTTTCAACTCCAGCTTCATTAACCGAATACATTCTTACATACCCACTTTTCAGAAAACCAACATACTTAGGTTTATCACCTGGCTTTAGGATGACCTCACCTTTTTTTAACTTAATTAGTTTCGATTTTTGGAAAAAACTTTCCAAATTGTTTTTTAATTCTGCGTTCATAAACAAAATAGATAGTAATCTATATAACTATAACTCAAATCAACTCATAAAGCAATTTTCCGCTGTCTAGTGTATTCAAACAGACATATCCCCGCCGTCACCGACAAGTTTAGCGACTGGACCATTCCCATCATTGGAATATATATTTTTTCATCAGCCAACTTAATTGCTGTTTCTGACAACCCCGCATGTTCGTTGCCCAACATTATCGCTGCCTTTTCCTCAAATCTAAAATCTGGCGAACTAAAATCCTTTGCTTTTTCATCTAATACTGTCGCATATATCCTGTATCCTTGCTCCTTTATTTTATCCAAACACTCTTTTGTGCCATGAAATATCTCAAAATTAAGCCATTTATTCGCCGACGACGACGATTCTTTTCCCACTATCTTTGGGTCAAATTCTACTTCTTTGTTAAAGATAAGAAAAACTTTCTGAATCCCAAACGCGTCGCAGTTTCTCCACACCGCCGCCGCATTGTGTGGGTCATGAATATCTTCCAAAATCACTACCAATGGCTGTTTATTTTTCGCCATGTTTTCAATCTTAATTTCTCGGCTTGTCTTATCTATCATTTCTATAGGGGTATTATATCTATAATAAACATATGAAACGGTCTTGGTTATTTTTTGTTTTTTCTCTCCTTGTCTTCAGCCTCATCTTTTATTTGGTTCGTCATTTCATGACCAGCCTCGACGAGTACGACAATCTCACTGCTCCCTATCTCATGTCTCAAGGGCTCAAGTTCTATCGTGATCAATTCAACATGCATTTTCCTTTTCCTTACTACTGGGCCTATTTATTTTCTCCACTTTGGCTTTCGCTTAATTTCAGCCGGGCTGTCGCTATCTTTCGATTAAGTTTGTTGTTTCTTTATTTAGTTTCGTATCTATTAGTTTCTCTATCTTTCCGCCAAAATATATATAGAGTTTTGTTTTCAATTTGGATACTTTTAATGTCTATTATTTTTTCTCTCTATCACGGCAACCTGTATTTAAGCGACACTTTTTCCACTATTTTTGTCGCTTCTCTCTTTTGGCTACTTATTCCGGTAATATTTTCGAAACAAAAATTTACCGATTATCACCTATTTCTTTCTGTTCTGTTTTCCTCACTCGGCTTTTGGTCTCAACCTTTTTTGGGCATTTTGTTTATCGTTCCTTTATTTTTTATATCTAAGCCACAAATTCTCAAATACCTAGCTCACTCTTCCCTCAACCTCATCCCAGTCATTTATTTCTTTTTCAATAATCAATTAGTAGCTTTTATCGATCAAACCATTGTCTTTAATTCCACTACCTATACCAAGTTTTTCCCAGAACAGATCAACAATTATTCGATGATGATCCAAAACTTATTAGTTTTTATTCCCCATGAAATCAAACTTTTCACCACTTTCACCGACCCGTTTTCAGTTTTTCAGTTTATCACCCACCTTTCTTTAATTATTTTTTCTATTTTTCTTTTCGCTCAAAAAAAATACAAATACTTTTTGGCCATTATTTTAATTATTATCTCCACTCGACTTCGGGAAATAAAAATCAACCCTGGCCAACTTTATAATTACCCCTTATTTCCATTTATCTCTATCGCCTCAGCCTCTAGCTTACTTCTTGTTTATTTATTTAAAAACAAAGTTGTCAAAATATTTTTCGCCTTGGCTGTCGTTGTTCTTTTTCTTACTTCATACCACTCTTTTTCTCCTATCCTAAAACAATCTCTAAATTTAGGCTACAACTACGAAGTCTTTTGGAGTTATCGCCAAAGAATGGGGGAGGACATTGCTTCATTTGCCTCACCCTCCGACAAAATTCTCATCTATCCCTATGACTCTGATCTTTATTTTTTCTCCAAACGGCTTCCTTTTGATAACTATATTTACTGGTATCCATGGATGAATTCTGTCGACAAGTACCGCCAGCAACGGACATCTAGTCTCAAACTATCTCCTCCGGCTCTAATTTATTATGGCAACATGTCCTACAAAGATGACCCTCAACATTATGCCCAATTCTTCCCCGACCTCCTTCAAAATTATCAGCCTGTTTTACGCGACAGCAAACCAACCAACTATTGGATTCCTCACCAGCCATAGTTCACCAACAACCTCTTATATATATTCTCCACCGTCAATCGCTCCCAGTCACTATTACCACCCCTATATATTCGATAATTATTTTTATTTATTATTTCCCCCTCCGGGCAGGTGTATCTGTTTCCATCGCATACACTTATTGTATTTTCCCCACCAATCCGGTTTTCAAAGTAATATAGGTAAAACAGGGGAAGCGACACCATGTCCGATTGCTGGAAGTGGTCAAGTGTCACTTTCCCTCCAATTTCCTTGTCCAACTCTTTTTTTATTTCCAAAATAACTTTTGCTTGACTGTGGTAAGTCGCCAAATTTTTCCAATTATTCACCCCCGCCATCACCAAGATGATTCCCAATACCACCCCTCCTATATATTTGTTCAATTTAAAATATTCCACCGTAACCCACGAGCATATCAATATGATAATACTATGGAACGCGATTAGGTATTCTCGGCTTCGCACCCCCTTATAATTTCTCATTAATAGCACTTCAATCAAAAACGAAAACATTACCACCCACCAAAATCTATCTATTTTTCTAAAGTTTTTTATCAGAATAATTATCGCCAAAATTATTAATAAATATCCAAAATATTTTTCTCCGACTACCACTTCACCAAAAAGTTGGGGCCAAAAATCTCTGATTTCCGTCAACCATCTTACTGGTACGTAAAATTTATTTACCCCCACCGTGTAGTACTCAATCACGCTTTTAATCCATATTCCTCCCCGCTTAATATCAAAAATTATCAATGGTAAAAATGCCATCAGTAGTCCGCTTCCCAAACCCATTGCCCACCCCAATCTCTTTTTTAAGCCAAATTTGTTAACCATCACCAGTGCCAATAGCCAACTTAGTGTTCCCAAAGCTTGAAAATGAAAATTAATTGATAGCCCCACCAAAAACCCAGTCACTACCATCCAAATTATTTTTTCTGTTTTTATCAGTTTTAATCCTGCCCACATCGCCCCAATTCCGGCAACCCCTACGATGACAGTATTAAGCATGTCCGGTGCATTTCGCACCTGTTCTACCGCTAAACTCGCCACCAACCCATACACCACCAACCCTCTCTTACCATCCAAAATTTGGCCAATTTTTGCATAAATAATTGTCGCCAGCACCGACAACATTCCAAATCCAATCCACGGTCCTTTGACTGCAGGTATAATCTTTTCCCAAAACATTATAATCCAGTGGTACCATGGTCCAAAATTAAACGGTCCCGCCGACGAGGGTGAACCAATTTCTGGGGCCGTATTATTTCTCCAAGCAAACAAACCCATAATTGCATCTCTCGCCTGATCTTGATTAAGCACCCATCGGTTATCAAAATCAAAAAACCGCCAAAATATTGACACTCCAATTATCACCACCCACCACCAATTAAACTTTTTTTTCATTTTCAAAAGTTCCCGCCGCCAATAATGTTGTAATCGGTACCGCCAATATTAATCCGATACTTCCCACCAAAGTTCTCACAATTTCTTCCGCCATGAACTCATAATTAATTATTTCCAAAAACGGGTGGGGGTTATTAACAAAAATTAAAAGTAGGGGAAGTGAAGCTCCGGCGTACACCAACACCAAAGTGTTCACCATCGAAGCAATATGGTCTTGCCCCACACTCATTGCCCGTTTATACAGTTCCACCAATTTCATTTTTGGATTAGCGGCCTTTAGCTGTTCCACGATTCCCGCCTGAGCAACTGTAATATCGTCCAATACTCCCAACATTCCAATAATTATCGCCGCCATCAGCAAACCCTTCATGTTAATTTCGTTTGTCACCATCGAATTCAAAAAACCCGATTCTTCCGATGAAAAACCATTCAAGCTGGTTAGCTCCACAAATAACCCAGCCAATCCGCTAGTTATCAATAGTGCCACCAACGTTCCGCCAATCGCCGTCCATGTCTTTCGATTAAACCCGTGAGATAGGAAAAAAGTAATCGGAATCATTAGTAGGGAAGTACTCATCGTCATCAATATTGGGTCATACCCTTTTAGCAGTCCAGGCAATAGCCATCCAAAAATAAGTCCAAAACTAACCACCAAACTCAATATTGCCCCAATACCTCTTTTCCCAGTAATCGCTCCTACCGCCAATACGAACAAAATTGTCAGCATTAGTAGTCCGTCAGTTCTAATCGAATCCACAATTACCCAGCCATTTTGGTCTTGTCTCAAAATCAATCGGTCATTAGTTTTATATACAATCGAATTAGCCACCGGAATTCCTCCATTTTCGATCAGTACTTCTTCTCCATTTGCTATTTTGATTTTTAATTGTTGAAATTGTTGTGATTTACCGTCAAATATTAGCTCTTTTGTCTCTCCAATCGACACCACTGTTCCTTTAGTAGTTACTTCTTTTGTTTGTTCTTCCATTGCTTTTCTATTATATAATCATTCCATGATTAAAAAAATTGTATTTGCCTTAACTTTCTTCTTTCTACTTTCTACTTTTAACTTGCCCGCAAATGCCATCTATTTTGGTGGTGGTGACAATGTTTATCTCTCGGCTGACAACAAATTCAATGAAACTGTCATCGTTGCTGGTGAAAAATTAACCATCGATTCCGACATCCAAGGCGATTTAATTTGCGCCGGCAAGGACATCACTATCACCGGTACCGTCATGGGCGACATTTACTGTGTCGGTCAAAATATTACCTACAAAGAAGGTTCCGTTTCCGGTGATCTTCTAACCGCAGGTCAAAATATCGTCATTTCATCCTCTGTCGGCCGCGATCTAGCCGCTGGTGGTTCAAATGTCACTCTTAACTCTAATGTCTCCCGCAACGCCATTTTGGCCGGCTCCATCCTTTCTCAAAGTGCCGAGTCAACAATTACTGGCAATCTCGACTACTACATTAGCGACAACTCCACTACCAAGTTTAGTGGACTTGTTACTGGCCAATCCAATAAGCACCTAACTGAAACCAATGAAGTCGACACCGAGTCAGTTTCTGCCAAAGGTGCCTTTGGTGGATTCAAAGTTTTCTCCGTTCTTGCCTCTTTGGTTCTTGCCTTTTCCATCTATTACTTTGCCCGCCCTTTTATTCTCAAGGCTTCTGAGACAATTGTTGCCAAGCCAGTCGCCACTTTCTTTATTGGACTTTCTGTCCTAATCGTCACTCCAATCGCTTTCTTCATCCTTTTGGTGACAATAGTTGGTTTACCCCTGGCCTTTGTCATTCTTTTTCTTTACATAATTGCTCTTATCACTGCCAGCATCTACCCGGCTTTTGTTTTTGGCCGACTGATTCTTACCAAAACCAAAATTGGTGGCAATGATAGCCTTTTCCTATTAGTCGGCGTTGTCGCCACCCAGTTACTAGGCATCATTCCTGTCATCGGCTGGATTTTTAGCTTTGTTTTCCTGTGTCTAGGCTTAGGTGGATTTTTCCAAAATTATTTACCAGTTGCCAAGAAGAATGAAGTCAAAGAAAACTGATACTTTCGAAGTCAAAGGTGACGAGCTTCTCAAAAGAATCAAAGAGCTTGTCAAAGAGGGGAATGTTCGTCGGATAAGTATCATTGGCAAAGACGGTGTTACTTTACTCGAATTTCCCTTAACCATCGGTGTTGTTGGGGCAGTTCTTTTGCCCGTATTTACCGCCGTTGGTGCTATTGCCGCCCTGGTCACTGAGTGCACTATCAAAGTCGACCGACGGTCCTGACGATATCCACCAACACTATCCAATCCACTACAGCCAGTACTGGTAGTACAAATTTCATATCACAATATTACCCGAATATAACCCGAACCGTCAAGAGCCAAATACCATTTCCATCAACGATTCAGGATACACATTTTTCATTTCTTTTAATTCCCCAATTGGTACCCAAGTCAGAATATATTGATTATTTTCATTTTGGTCTTCTTTTTCCGGGCCTCCAATTTCAATCTCTCCTTCTTCTAAGCTACAACGATAATAGTACTGCTTATCTTCTCCATTCTCGTACATTTTAACCAATATAAACTCTCTCAATTCTCTTCCAGTTTCTTCTTTCATTTCCCTCTTTAACGCTTCTTCTAAAGTTTCACCTTCTTCCACTCCACCTCCCGGAACTACCCAATATTCATTTCCATTTTTAAAACGGTGAATCAGTAATATTTTATCTTTTTCAATAATAATTCCTCTTACGTTATTATTTGTCCTCATTCTTCCGCAATCCTTTTTTCAATTTCCGCCTTAACATCAGCCGGCACGCCTCTGCATCCACAATTTAGCATGTGTTCTTTGTGCCACACAACTCTCTGATCCATCGTTGGTCTGGTCGGCATCTTATTTTTCTCATGCCATTGTTTATTGATGTTGTCAAAATTCATAAAATATTCTAACCCAAATTCTCATGTTTTAATCCCTCTAAATACTTAACCCACTCCGCTAAATTTATTTTAACTTTCTCAATATTATCAATCACTTCTTTATTAGAAAACCTAATAGTTCTAATACCAATTTGCCTCAAGAACATATCTCTGGCCGTATCATACCCACTTTTTTTCAAGTGAGAACCACCATCAATTTCAATCGCCAAATTAAGTTCAGAACAATAAAAATCTAAAATAAATCTGTTAATTGGTTTCTGTCGTAAAAATTTATATCCCAACTTTCTTTTCATCAACACTTCTTTCCATATCTTATCCTCCGCTTCGGTTGCATTTCTTCTGTTTATCTTCGATAAAGATTTCAATTGGCTTAAGTATCTTACATTTCCTCTATTTGGGTCTATCGCTTCATAATCAACTTTCTTTTTAACCATATTTTATATTGATTTCCTGTCCCCCTCCTTGTCAAGGGAGGGGTTAGGGGTGGGTTAAGACCAGCAAATGGGTTCCTTCTCCCTTGTCAAAGGGAGAAACGGCAAAACCGAGAGGGATTGAAAATGGTGCGGTTTTTGATGTTACACTTAGTTCTTAATTTGTAATTTGTAATTATTAATTTGTAATTGTTTTTTGTCCCAAGAACTCAACATTTCCACCCTTACTCTTAGCCCCGAACAGCAAAAACTGTTCGATCGTTTCGAGAACACCAGCAGTCACATGTTCGTTACCGGCAAAGCTGGTACGGGTAAATCAGTTTTGCTGCAATACATCCGCCAAAACACTCATAAAAAATACGTCGTTCTCGCTCCCACCGGTGTTGCCGCCCTCAATGTTGGCGGTCAAACCATCCACTCATTTTTTCTTCTCCCTCCCACCTTTATTGAAACTCGCAATCTTCACCTCAACTCCAAAACCAGCAAAATCCTCAAAAATCTCGATGTTTTAATTATCGACGAAGTATCTATGGTTCGAGCCGATCTTATGGACGGAATCGATTATTTACTTCGCAAAGCTCGTGGCAACAATCAAGCTTTTGGCGGAATCCAAATGCTTTTGTTTGGTGATCTTTATCAACTTCCCCCAGTCGTCAACGACCCCGAAATTCGCCAATATTTCGAGGAAATGAACGGCGGTTTTTATTTCTTCAATTCCTTTGCCTGGGCCGATACTGATCTCGAAATTTACGAGCTAAATCAAAATTTCCGTCAAACCGACGAGCAATTTAGTTCCATCCTCAACAATATTCGTATTGGTCAAGTCGATGACGACACCATCGCCTTTCTCAATCAACGTTCGTCACTCGAGGTTCCCCCTTCTGGTGTTCTAACCCTCGCCACCATTAATTCCACCGTTTTTAGCCTAAACCATCAACGTCTTGAGGAGTTGTTCGATTCGAGTTTTGAATTTCACGCTAGTATCGATGGCAAATTAGAAGAGTCGGCTTTTCCCACTGAGAAAAACTTAGTTCTAAAAAAAGGTGCCCAAATTATGATGCTCAGAAACGACTCCAAAAAACGTTGGGTCAACGGCACAATTGGTACTATCGAATCAATCTCCAAAAACGAAATTAAAGTTAATATTGATGGCCAAGTGTACGATGTTGCCCCCGAAACTTGGAACAAAATTCGATATTTTTTCAACGCCGACAAACGTCAAGTCCAAGAAGAAGTTGTTAGTAGCTTTACCCAGTATCCCCTTCGTCTTGCCTGGGCTATCACCATCCACAAATCTCAAGGTCAAACCTACAACAGCGTTGTAATTGACCTCGGTTACGGTGCTTTTGCCCATGGTCAAACTTATGTCGCTCTTTCTCGTTGTCGTTCTCTCGACACCCTCTACCTCAAACGCCCCCTAACCCATCGCGACATAATCGTCGATCCAGTCATCGTCAGTTTTATGAAAAACGCCAACATCAACCAGCTATAACAGCCCTCTCCAATTCTCCCACAAATACCAAATCAAAAATAATGTCACTGTCGGAAAAACCACCCAATTCTCAAACCACTTACCTGTTTTGATTCTCCAACTTTTTATTGGCGGAATTCCAAACTTCCATTTTATCGGCCACAGTAGGGGAAGCCCCTCCTCAGTCAGTCCATCAGCCACCAAATGTGAAATATAGCCTATCATTAATGCCATAAATACGGCATTAATATTCACAAAATTATTATTAAGTAATCTATTAAGTAACCACCCCATTCCCCAATACACGACCATTATTCCAATCAAAGAGTGGGAGACAGTTCTATGTCCCATCAGTACTCTTTTTAGTAATTTACCAATCTCGTTTCCACCTGGAATCATATCCCACAATCGGTTACTTGCCTGATCGATATCCGGAAGCAATGTTCCCACCAAATTTGCCACCAAAGCCACAATTACTGTCGGGACTGCCAAATTATCTGGGCCATAATTTACTGTCGCCATCATCAAAGCCGTCACCCCCGCCACTTCATGTGTTCGACTTAACATACAAAATTATATCTATTATTAAGTCCCTCTTGTCAAAGAGGGATTTAGGGAGATTGAGCTAATTTACCAGCTTTCCCTTCGACTGCAACATCCACAATTTATTGTATATTCCCTTGTTTTTAGTTAGCTCATCATGGGTACCCGTTTCCACAATATTTCCGTGTGACAGCACCACAATCTTATCTGAGTTTCTAATTGTCGATAGCCGATGTGCTACCACAATTATTGTTCTCTCTCCTTTCATTTTAGCCAACGCATCTTGGATTTTTCGCTCCGATTCTGAATCAAGGTTCGAAGTTGCTTCATCAAATATCAATATTTTTGGATCAGTCAACAAAGCTCTGGCGATCGCCAATCTTTGTTTTTGCCCACCGGATAGTTTTATTCCCCTTTCTCCCACCTTTGTCTCCCACTTATCATCCAATCCTTCGATAAAATCCAAAATATTTGCCTCTTCTGCCGCTTGTTTTATTTCTTCCATCGTCGCCGTGTCTCGTCCATAAGCCAAGTTAAACAAAATTGTGTTGTTAAACATTATCGGTTCTTGTGGTACCACTCCCATCATTTTCCGAAGCTCTCCCTTCTTCATTTTCTTAATATTTACCCCATCAATTTTAATTACCCCCGAAGAAGGATCGTAAAATCTTAGTAACAATTTTGTAATCGTTGTTTTGCCGGTTCCCGACCTTCCCACCAAAGCTACTTTTTGTCCTGGTTTAATAATCAAATTTATTTTATCCATTACCTTGTCTTTATTTTTTGGGTATACAAACGATACTTCCTTAAATTCCACCAAACCTCTCTCCTTTTTAATTTTCTGTGGTCGGCTTGGGTCAGCAACCCGAATTTTATTTTCCAAAATTTCAAAATATTTTTCCAAATCAGTCGTACTTTTAGCAATATCTCTTATTCGGAAAAACAGGTTAAAAAATTGCCAATAAAAACTAGTTACAAAACTCATTACCATCACCAAATCTCCGCTGGTAAAAGTTCCTAGCTCCATTCTCTTTACAGCCAAAACCATAATTGCCAACACTCCAATCCCCGAAGTTGTTCCAATAGTTATGTCCATCACTCTAAAAGAGTTACCATGAACCCAGAATTTAACCAACCATTCATCAAACTTATCCGACAGTCTTTTTTGCTCTTTCTTTTCAGCTGCAAAAAACTTTACAGTTTCATAATTAATCATCGAATCCGCGATTATTCCCGACACCTCGTCCTCAACTTTATTAAAATCCGCCCTGGTATGTAAATTCAATTTAATTAACCACGCGATAAGCAACAAGTTTCCCACGAACATCGCAATCAAAATTAATGCCATTTTCCAATCAGCCCCAAACATAAAATACAGCGTTACTGCCAAAGCAATCAATACTCGGAATAGTTCTTGGAAAATATTCCAAAAAATATTAAACACTGCTCCATCACCTCTTCGGAAAGCCGAGATCAGCGAACCCGTATTTTTTTCCACATGATAGGCAAAATCCAAGTCCATTACTTTTTTAAATACTGTCTCTCTGATTTCCCTTGACAAGGGGATTAATATTTTATCGGAAGTAAAAAACGACAAAGCCGAAATCCAGTTGGCCACGATTGTCGACACTCCAAAAAGTGTCAAATATTTCCACACCAAATCTAGTCGGTTCTCACTAGCATTGTCCAGCATCAATTTTAGCCAATAAGGCCTCACACTTTCCATTGCTACTGCCACCGTTGTTACCACCGACAATATCGCCAATCTAAGCCGGTATTTCGATAAAAACTGGAGGAATATTTTGATTAATTTCAAGGATTGTATTTTATGCTTTTTTACCCACTTTTGTCTATACTTAATTAGTGAATATTTACACCTTTTTAACACTTTTGCCATTTTTGGTTTTTCTGTATCTGTTGCTTGCCAAAAAACTTTCCCTTTTACTCTGTTCACTCATTACTCTATTACTTTTTTTATTCTTTTCTATCTTTACTTGGCAAATTTTGCCCCCAGCCATTTACACCTCCTTTTCTTCTGGTCTCAAAGTCGGCCTGGATATTTTTCTTATCATCGTCGGCGCTCTATTTTTTCTCGACTTTCTCCGTCACCATCATATAATTGACCACTTAATAAAATACCTCGAATCAGTTTCCTCCGATTATCGTGTTCAAGTAATTATTTTGGCCTGGTTTTTGGAAAATTTTATCGAAGGTATTGCTGGTTTTGGCACTCCCTCCACCATTGTCGCCCCAATTTTAGTTGGTTTAGGTTTCACTCCTGTCACTGCTGTTGTCTTGGCCCTCTTAGGTAACAGTATTTCGGTTGTTTTTGGTGCCGTCAGCACCCCCATCCGCACTGGTTTTGCCACTCTCCCTGAACTGGGTGTTGCCACTTTCTCCGCCGCCCTTTCTTGGGTTGCCATAATCATTCCTGTTTTTATGCTTTGGGTCGTGGTCAAAGCCAAAAAACGACCGATCAGTGAGTTTATCGCCGCCCTCCCTTTTGCTCTTTGGAGCGGGTTTACCTACATTTTTAGTACCTATCTTGTCGCTCTTTTTATTCCCGAGTTGGCCGCTATTCTTGGTTCGATTATCGGTTTTTCAATTATTTTTATCTCTCTCAAGCTCAAAATATTTACTCCCAAAACCTCAATTTCTCTTAACACCACCACCGACAGTTTCCGTCCCACCACTCTTCTCAAAACTTTTTCTCCCTACATTGTATTTATTCTATTTTTAATCCTTTCAAAATTATATTTTGGCAAAGTATCAAACCCCGGCCTAATTTTTATCCTTACCACCATTATTTTTTCTCTTTTATGGCCCACCAAAACATCTCATCTAAAAAATATATTCATAAAATCAGTCAAAAGCGCCCTTAACCCTTTTTTGGTTATCGTTTTTATGTCAACCATTGTCGCCATTTTGACAAATTCAGGTCTTAATTCTTCTGGCCTTATTTCTATGTCCGACACTCTAGTTTCTTCTATCAAATCAATTGGTATCATCTTTTTATCCCCATTTATTGGCGCATTTGGTAGTTTTATTACTGGTTCTGCCACGGTCTCCAACATTATGTTTGGTCAACTGCTGTACAAAGCTTCTGTGGAAACTGGTGTCATTCCTGTCTTAGTGTTATCACTTCAACTAGTCGGTGCCGCCATTGGCAACATGATTGCCCTCTCCGACATGGTCACCGCCGAAATTGTTGTTGGTCTAAAAAATGGCGAAAGCGAGCTAATTTCCAAGTTATTTCCCTTTACAATTTCCCTAATTATTTTACTGTCCCTAATTGGTCTTCTTATCGGTTAAGCCACCACACCGACACGTTTAGTATCGCCGCAAAACTAACCCACAATAGGTAGGGTAGTTGAAACTTAAAATTCTTCCTCATTTTGTATATCGCGATCCACAGGGGGATTATCACCAATATTGCTCCTCCTGGATTTTCCATTCCAAAGAAAACCCACGACCACAGGCTGTTTAATATCAGTTGAGCCCAAAACCAACCATACACTTTGTCAGTTAATCGGTCTTTTTTTAACCACACTGAATACAACCCAATTGCCATCAAGGCATACAACAATGTCCATACCGGTCCAAAAATCCAATTAGGTGGTGAGAAAAACGGTTTTTCCAAAGTTGTATACCAGCTTTGAATTTTAGGTGTAGTCGCTGTCGATCCCAGGTAAGCTACTCCAAAACATATTACTACCGATATTGCTAATTTTAGCCAATTATTTCTTTTCATTAGGTAGGCTTTGGCAAGCTTCTCCGTTATTATCACCATCAAGGTTGTTGGTATCCTTGCTCACTCCACCAGCTTTTTCAAAAAATCTTTGTGCTTCTGGTTGAGTTTCAAAATCAGCGCAGTTATATTCATCTGTATATTTCCCGCCTTCAGTCACCACATTCCCTTCCTTATCTCTCATTACTCTTGCCTCTTCTGGTGTTGAACCCGATAGCAATTTTCCCAAATCCCAATCATTGTTGGTAGTCTCCAATCCAAAAGCTATCCCCAATATCGCCAATATGCCGATAAATAGGGGTTTTAGTTTACCCTTTGTCCCTTCCGATAAATTTTCTAGTGGTTTAAATTTTGGTATAGCCATAATTACATTAATGAGTACAACATATAAGCGGCCACGATGATTAGCAGTCCAATTACGATTAATCTGACTTTTTTATTATTCATTAAATAATTCTACCACTTTGTTTTCCGGTAGGTATATTTTTTTGTTCGGCTTTAATTCTTCTAGGAACTCCGGTGTGTGAGACACAATTATCATTGCCCCTTTATACAGTTTTAGGGCTTCCAATATCAGTCTTTGCGACAGCACATCCAGGTAAGTTGTCGGTTCGTCCAGTATCAACAAGTTAAAGTTTTGCACCAACAGAAGAGCAATCGATAATCGAGTTTTTTCTCCTCCCGACAAACTTCCCACTTTTTGAAACACTTTCTCCCCGGCGAACAAAAATCTCCCCAATTGAGCTCGCAGTATTTGTTCCGGCTCTCCACTCTTTTCTTTAATCGTCAAAAGCAAAGTTTTATCAAAATCAAATGTTTCAAATTCCTGCGAATAATAGCCAATTTTTATTTTTTCGTCTTTTATAATTTCTCCGCTGTCCGGTTTTACCATCTCCATCAATATCTTTATCAAGGTACTTTTTCCAGCTCCATTTGCTCCAATCAGGGCCACTCTTTCTCCTCTTTTAATATCAAAAGTTACTCCGGTTAATACTTTCTTTTCACCATATGATTTGGCAATATTTTCTACCATTAGCGGAATTCCACCCACCCATGCCGGATCGGGCAACTTTATCTTAATTTTCTTTGCCTCTGGTGGCATCATCGGCAGACTATCTTGCATCATCTCCAATCTTTTTTCTAGCTGCAATCTTTGCCGTACTCCCTTTTCCGATTTGACATGCGACATTTTCAACAGTCCCTTTTTCATCTTTACAATATGTCTTTCTTGCACGTGAATTTGCCGAACAAGCAGGGCATCTTTGTCACCCTTCAATGTTACATAACTAGAATAATTACCAGCATATTCATCGATCTTTTTTGTTTGCAAATTTACTTCCAAAATTTTGTCAATTTTTGAGTCAAGCAAATTTAGGTCATGCGACACAATCATCAAGGTGTTTGGGTATCTTCCCAAAAAATTCATCACCCAAATTTTTCCTTCGGTGTCCAAAAAATTTGTCGGTTCATCCATTAGCAGAATCTCTGGTTCTTGTACCAAAGCTCTGGCAATCGCCAACTTGGTTCTCTGGCCTCCGCTCATATTTGACGGGGGAGTTGATAGGTCAAATTTTGCCAGTTCCAATTTTGAAATTATTCGCAGTAATTCATAATCTTCTTTGGTATTGTTTGGGTCCAAATATTCTCTAATTGATTTAGCACTTTCCATTTCTGCATCATTCTTTACTTCTTGCGGTACCAACATTACTTTTCCGTCCACCTTAACCGTTCCATCATCGGGCATTTCCTCGCCAGTTATCAGTTTAAAAAGTGTCGATTTACCCGATCCATTTGCTCCCACCAACCCTACTTTTTGTCCTTTATCAACATAAAAACTTATCCCACTATAAATGGGCTCTTTGCCATACGAATAATGCAGGTCTTTTATCAATATCATCGGTCAATTTTATCATCTCATATCGTATGCCCAGTGGAGCAAAGCTTGTTTTTGCTTTTTTCGACATTCAAACTCCCCTTCCGGGCAGTATATTTTTACTTGTGCCACGTGCCGTTTCATCGCTATCCACCGCTTAATTTGTCTTTCATCATCTTCATGTCGTCGGCCCATATAATACCTGCAATACCACTGAAACCAACCCCTCGGATCATCCTGATGTATCCATCCTTTTTGCCTCCAAATTAAAAGTGATTGACTAGCGTTGACTCCAAAATAATTTAGTTTCGCGTTGTGAAATTCATGGCACAATTTTGCCTTCTCGCACCAATCAACCGGGAACTCTTTGGTGCAGTCGGTCATATATTTCCCCCCAAACACTCCCAGTTCCAACATTTCCTTAGGTGTCAATTCGGGTCTAAATCGTTTATCAAAATTCTTACCCATCGGCTCTGTTAGCCAATACTCATAACCCTTTTGCATCAGGTCGTTGACCACTATCTTTTCTTCCATGGGAAAAATGCCGGAACCCGTTTTTTATAATCCTGATACTCCTTATTATCATCATATTTCTTTTCCAACATTGGAATCCCCGACACTCTCAAAATCAACATAGTTATCGTCAACGGTCCGATAACCATCAAAAAGTTACCGCTCCAAGTTAGCAAAAATATTCCCCACCACATCGTTACTTCCCCAAAATAATTGGGGTGTCGAGTATAAGCCCACAAACCTTTGTCCATTACTTTCCCCTTATTCTTCGGGTTTTTCAAAAACTCTTTCAATTGCCAATCACCCACTGCTTCAAAATAAAATCCGACCTGCCACACTACAATTCCAAGTAAGTTGACAATTCCAAAACCTCTGCCCGCTCCCATAATCGGCCAGGCAATTAACCACATAAAAAATCCTTGAGTTAAAAATACTTTTACAAACGGATTATCTTCAAACTTTTTGTATCTAAAATCCTCTTTTTTATTTTTATTTCGGTTCCATATATGAATCGCCAGTCTTCCTCCCCACACTCCCACCAATCCCAAAGCAATCAATAGTTTTAAGTTAGGATTAATAATCAAGTTAAACAGAGTCACCACCACAAACCCCAACCCCCATGCCGTATCGGCAATATCGTTTCTTTTTAAGTACATTGCCAGTCCATACCACATCGACATGTATCCCAGTATCAAAACCGCCGTCCACCAAAATATATCTACGCCAACCATTTAGTTAAGATCAAGTAACTAAGTCCGGCCACTGCTCCCGACAGTACTGTTCCCCAAATCAAATCAACCACCGTTACAATCATCGGCCAATCTTTGACCGTTGCCATGTTTGTCAAATCATAAGTGGCGTAACAACACAGTCCCAGTAGTGCCCCGTTAAGTATTGTTTGTCTTAAGTCTCCACTGTTTAATCCCGGTTCGAGTACCAGTTTAACCAATCCAAATATAAAAATTAAATAAAAGATTCCCGCCGCTGCCAAATTTGGTGTTTTTGCCATCAAATACCCCAAATACTTTGCATAAAAATTCTTCGCCACTACCGTCAACCACACTCCATCAATCAATAAAAAAGTTACCAACGCCACCAAATATTGTTTTATCATAAACAATTATACAATTTTGTCAGCTTTTAACATCTTTTCTTTAATCTTGATCATCTTTTTGTCGTTGCCAAAATATCCACCCGGCGATCCATCACTTTTTATTACTCGGAAGCAGGGGATAGTTTCTGGGTCCGGGTTTCGCTTCAAAGCCTGGCCAACCGCTCGGTAAGCCTTCGTCCCAATAGCCGTGGCAATTTGCTTATAGGTCCGAGTTTCCCCCTTGGGGATCTTTTTCACCTCCTCATACACCTTTTTCTGAAAATCAGTCATATTCAATAATATCTAAAAAGAAAATCTTCTATTTTTCGTCGAAAAGAATATCGATTGTCCAATTAGGACAGCCATTAGCACTATCCCCAAAATCCAAGCCAAAGAATTTGGTGAGTTTTTATCCATATAATCCCCCATAAAATAGGCCAATATTGCCATCGGTGCCTGCGACAACAGTCCCAGTGTCGAGATTGTCGTTGCCCGGCTCTTAGAACTAATCAACCCATTAATCATGCTTGATCTGGTATTTCTAAATGTCGTCGAGCTAGAAATTCTTGCCATGATCAATGCCGAACCTATTATTATCCCTACCCATTTTGCCAGCAAAAACGATGCTAACAAAATAACGGTACACGCATACAACAATTTTCTGGATCCAAACATTCGCTTTAATTTTGGGTAAAATTGAGACGCAATTGCCGACACAATATATCCCGCTCCGAACAAAAATCCGACTCCTCTCGAGTCCATCCCGTACTCCTTTGCTTGCGATATCCCCAACATCTCCGAAGCAAAAAAATATCCTGCCCCCAAGGTTACGAACACAGTTGTTAGTTGAGAAATTTTTAAATTGGCGAATAACTCCCGAAATCCAACAAAATTTACTTTAATAACTTCCGACAATCTAAATTTTTGGGTATCAATTTTTGGTTCCTTCAACCCAAGCGCCAATACCCCCGCTATTACATACAAAATCGATTGAATAATATAAGGCGATCTGTACCAATAATAATACGCAAACCCACCACCAATTGCTGCCAAAAACAAACCTGTCCATGCCACCGACTCCATATTGGACACAACCTTGTCATAGTCACTTTCTCGCTCTTCCTCCTTCAAAGAATCGTATACCAACGCCTCAAGTGAGCCTGAAAAAAAGGCACTACTCAGAGCTTTGAGAACATCCAGTGCAATAAACATCCAAAAAATCGATACATTAGCAAATCCAAACATGACCAGTCCGTACAAGAAAAAGGAAGCCACAATTGAAGTTTTTCTTCCCACCACATCGGCAAAGACTCCCGTTGGAACCTCAAACAAATTTGACGAAATTAATTTTACTGCCGTCAAAATTCCTATCTCTTTAAAATCAAGAAATCGCAAATAATAAAAAAGCCATATCGAAATCGGAAAGTATAATTCGTTAAAAAAGGAAAGCGCGTACGCGATCTTGATATTTTTTGAAGCCAACTGCACAACACATTTTACACCCTCAAATTATTTCTTAGATTTTTTTGTCCAGTATCTCAAGGTAGCTCTCAAATGCAGATTTTCGATTTTCGATAATAGGGTAGTTTGAGTACTCTTTTGGCTCAATCCACACATAATCATCGTGATCCTCGCTTAAAATTACTTTATCACTATTTGCCTGGCATTCAAAAAAGGTACCAACAACTTGCCATTGCTCATTATTAACAATCGGTCGCCATTCTCCGACGTGAAATGGTTTTCCAACAACCACCTTAAGACCAGTTTCTTCTTCAATCTCTCTTGTCAAACTTTCCAAAAAATTCTGCCCTGGTTTTATTCT
>Ga0209467_1000258_pt1 | contig 90604 bp, 82 predicted proteins | sample Higcelwee11metaG_FD_187175 | JGI IMG/M metagenome (GOLD analysis project Ga0209467, IMG submission 187175) | Freshwater pond sediment microbial communities from the University of Edinburgh, under environmental carbon perturbations - High... | ecosystem: Environmental > Aquatic > Freshwater >...
TCCTTTGCTGGATACGCTTGCGGGTTTAGAATATTTGCAATGTTATCCCTATTTCTTAAAACAGCGAGGGAATCATTGGGCCCTAGATGAGGATACGCTTCTCTCCGCTCCAGACACCGCAAAAATACTTTTACTCGTTTCGCCTCACAACCCTACAGGCTACTGCATCTCCGAACGGGAATGGAAAACAGTTCTCGACTTTTGTGCCGAACGTCAAATGATCATTATCGTAGACGAAGTTTTTGGTGATTATCTCCATGATGTCAAAGTGGCGCGTTCTTGGCTTTGGGATGCTACCGAGGTCCCTGTATTTTGGCTGAATGGTTTAAGTAAAACGGTGGGTTCTCCAGAACTCAAATTGGGATGGATTGCCTACCGCGCAGGGGTAAATCAAAATGTGGTAAAAAGGGCTCTCGAATATGTGGCGGATGCCTACCTGAGTGTATCTTCTACCGCGCAGGCTTTCGCAGAACCACTCCTTGCGAATTCTTTAGAATACCAAAAAAGCATACAAATTCGTTTGCAAAATAATTTGACAACGCTTCGCCATGCATTTCCGGAGACCAAAATGCTCCCGAATGTTCAGGGGGGGTGGTATGCGGCAATTCATATTCAAGGTGCAGATGATGAGGAACTTACGCTTCGGTTGCTTAAAGAAGCTCATGTGCTGACGCAACCCGGTTTTTTCTTTGATTTTAATACCGATGGCTGGATTGTAGTCAGCCTACTTGCCGAAGAATCTCTCTTTAGCAAAGGCGTTACGGCGATTCAAAAGTTTTTATAATCGCTTCACTCGTGCTCAGAATAAAAATGTATATGTCGTTAGAGCCCTTATTAATAGCAGTCTAAATTCAATCGTATGTTTGAAAGCGTATTTTAAAAGTCACTGCAATATTGACTTTTTTTCTTTTGAAGGTGAGTTTATTCGAATCAATTTTAGACTGCGAGGGATGTTTTTTTTGCTGAAAAAAAGTGCGCGATTCTGAACTGGTTTTGCCATTTCAAGATCAATCAAATTATTCTTTTGGACAGTCTTGAGTCTCACTGTAAAAATGAATGACCTTCGAGTTTCAGCAGTTTCTCTTTCATGGGGATTCCGTGAGCGAATCCCGTGAGAGAACCATCGGCACCGATGACGCGGTGGCAGGGGATGAGAATCGCAATCGGATTTCTGTGAATGGCCATACCCACGGCGCGAGAGGCACTGGGCTTTTTTATGGCAAGTGCAATCTCTTTGTAACTGCGAGTTTCACCATAGGGGATAGCGAGTAGGGCGTTCCAAACCTGCATTTGAAATGGCGTCCCCCGGGGAGCGAGGGGGAGCGTAAAAGAGGTACGCAATCCTTTGAAGTATTCCTCAAGTTCCAATGCTGCTTTTTCGGTGAGATCGGTTTCTTTTTCTCTCGCAAGTAAAAGGATTTTCGAGTTTGATTTTCTCACGTCCCCGAAAAGGATTCGGACAACACTTATATCATCGACGATGATCGTGATTTTACCTATCGGGGTCACATAGATGAAAAACGAAAGCGTGGGAGCAGGGGTGTGGGGCATGGCGGAAAGATAAAATGAGTCACCCACAAAGTCAAAAGGATCAATGAAATATCACGCCATTTTGAATTGCTGTATCATTAAAAACTTATTATTTTTAACAAAAAATCGAAAAATATCATGTTTTTATTAAAAAATTGATATTATGTATCATAAAAAATTTGGATAAATGTAAAAATTGATATACATTTAGAATATGAATTCGATCATGGAATACCAGAACTACCGTCTCTATATGCAGGATTTTTATTCTGCCCGTAAGGATCGTTCGGGGTTTTCCTGGAGAGAATTTGCACGTTTGGCAGGTTATGCTTCCCCAGTTTATTTGAAATTGGTGTGTGAAGGCAAAACCACTTTAAGTGAAGTGGGCATCGAACGTACCGCGGGTGCCATGGGCCTAGTCGGTACTGAACTCCGCTATTTCCGGGTGCTGGTGCGTTTTAACCAAGAAAAAGAGGCGGCGAAGAAAAAGGAATACTTTAAAGAACTTCGTGAAATTGCCAAATCTTGTCGAGTTTCCATTGTAGGCGAAGAACGGTACGATTATTATCAGTCTTGGCGTAATCCCGTAGTTCGTGAACTCGCTCCAATGATGCCTCGTGCTTCTTCTGCGGATTTGGCCTCTCAAATGATTTCGAAAACCTCTGCTGCTGAAGTGAAGCAAGCGATGAAACTTCTCACAGACGCGGGTTTCCTGGTGAAGGATAAGAAAGGAAATTGGAAACAGGCGGACTCTTCTGTGAGCACGGGCAATTTAGAAGTGGCTTCCCTTGCGGTGCGCGAAATGCATCGCCAAATGGGGGAACTCGCTGTGGAATCTTTAGAATCGCTTCCTCCAGAAGATCGTGATATTTCGGGCCTTACTTTGGGTCTTACTGAAAATGGTTTTAATCGTATCAAAAACGAAATTGCGGAGTTTCGCCGTCATATTGTGGCTATTGCAAGAGAAGAGAGTGATGCGGAATTCATTTATCGTTTGAATATGCAACTTTTTCCGCTGACAGAGAAAATTTCGCAGGAGGGCTCCGATGAATAACTTACTTATCAAGAGCTTTTTGTTCCTCTCGGTTCTTGCCTTGTTCGCATGTACAAAGGTCGCGGGGACAGATGAAGAGACGAACTCCATTGCGGGTGTGATGGCAGATGCGACCGGTTCTCCGTTGAAGGGCGTTTCTGTTTCGGCACATACCACTAGTCTTGCTTTGTATGCGGATACGACGACATACTCCGATACCACAGATAAAGAAGGTCGCTTTGCTTTGAATATTCGGACTCAAGGGACGTACGGTATTACTGCAATTACGGATTCTTCTGCTTACTATTCGGTAGTTCAATTTGCAGGAGAGCCTGTGGAACTTGGCGCACGGTTGCATGTGATGGATTCTATTGAGGGAACCATTTGGGTGCGCCCGGATTCGGTAGCGATTGGGGCTTTCGTTGTGATTCCGGGTTCTCCCTGGAAAACAGAGACAGACGCAAATGGACATTTTTCTTTGAAAAATATTCCTATTGGAAATTATTTTGTGGCTGTCAAATCGCCTTCGCCAGGATATGTGATGGATTCCTATTACTGGATCTCTTTGCAGGCAGACGTTATTGCTGCGGATACGGCAAATGTCGATACGACCAGTGTGGACTCCTCTGTGGTCGATACCATAAAGTCCACGGGGCCTCTTTCTTCGAATAAGGCAGATGTACAATTTCTGGAAAGCTCCGCAGACTATCTGGCTGCTGTTTCTGTGGCAATGCCAAGTATCAATTGGGTGTTGCCGCTCTCCCCTGAGTATGCGATTGCCGGATACTGGCCTATGGATTACCTCACCGGTACGGGAACAAATACGAGTGGCTTTAACGATGCTCGCGGATTTACCGGCGTGGCAACAGCTTATGGAGCTTCTTTGGACTCTGGGCGCACAGGATACGGTTTTGCGCTCGCTTTAAAGAATGCGGATCAGTTTGCTGTTATTGAAAATGATGGAGGTGCTTTGGATAGCGCCACGGCATTCACAGTAGAACTCTGGGTTTATGTGAAGGATCTATTGGAAGGCAGTGAAGACTCTGTGTATAGCAAAAATATTTTTGGAAAATTAGGTTACTCTGATACGTCTGTCTTTAGCCTTGCCGTGATCAAAGGAATGTGCGGAGCGGAGGAAGCTTCCTTTGCATTCTTCCTTGCCGATGGTTCCGGCACGCCTTTAAATTGTGAAAGTGTGGTTGTGGATGAGAATCCATTGAAACTCAATACATGGGTGAATTTGGTGGCTGTGTGGGATGGCTCTACGATGGTTTTATATCGTGATGGCGCTCTGGCGGGATCGGTATCTACCACCATCAAAAAGCTTTCTACATCAAAAGATGTGGCGCTGTATTTTGGTAAAGAAAATTTGAATATAAAGATTGATGACGTCCGTTGGAGTACGACTGCGATTACCTTTGCAGACGTATTCTACCGTTACAACGAGTGAGGAGGTGTCCCATGATCGAGCAAAAATCAATAAACAAAGAAGATCAGGAACTCGCCATCTGCGAGATCAATGAGCATGGTCGCTTGTTGAGCGGGAATCGCCGCTTCTGCCGGATGTTTGGTTTTACCGAAAAGGAATTGGTATGGCATTACATCCTGGATCTGTATCGCTATGAAGCGGATTGGAAAGCTTATCGTGCCTGCGGACCAGAGCAGGGAAAAAATTTCCATTTTATGGCCCGTCTCAAAAATCGCAAAGGTCGCAGTTTCCAATGTAGCATTACGCGCGAAGCCTCCATGGATTCGCGGGGACAGATTATCTACCGTAATTCTATTCAGAAATTGGAAGAATATTCTACGGCGGCCGAGGATGATGTGAATCCAGAGGAAGAGGTTCTTTTCCCTGCCTACTTTAATTCTCCCCGCGAAATGGCTTTATAAAAGTCTGCATACTGAAAATAAAAATCCGGCTCTCATCGCTGGATTTTTTTTTGTTTTTAAAGGATGAAAAATAATCGGTCAAAATAGTATGCAAAAAAATTACGCGACAACCTTAGGACAGATCTAAAAATTCATTTTCGTTTGTTCTAAATGCAGATTCTTGCTGGGAAAGAGAGCTTCGCAGAGTGGCCGTGTTGGGTTGCTCCAACCTTTTCTTTTCCCTGCTCTAGAGTTCCGGTCTCGTACTAAAAGAGGATCGTTCACATGAAGTGTTCAAGGGGCTAGTGTTCTCCTATAATTTTTATGGACGAAAAAAAATAGAGGAACCCCTTACTCAATATTCATCACTTGTTCGCGAATGGTTTCCACTTCATCTTTGAGTTCAATGGCGTAGGCGGCGATTTCTGCGTTCTGACATTTAGTGCCTAGAGTATTCGCTTCGCGCCCCATTTCCTGTAAAATGAAATTGAGCTTTTTGCCTTGATTGGCACCCTCTTTTAAGGCAGCAACGAAAAGTTTGTTGTGGCTTTTGAACCGTGTAATTTCTTCGTTGATATCGAGGCGATCAGCAATGATGCTTGCCTCTTGAACTACGCGCACAGGGTCAATTTCGACTTCTCCCAGGAGCGTTTTAATGCGTTCCAGAAATTTATCGCGCCAATCGGCGATACGTTGAGGATCTAAAATTTTCACTTGATCGAGTATCTTGTCCATGCGTTCTACACGGAGGCGAAGATCCAGGGCGAGGTTTGCGCCTTCTTTTTCGCGCATCGCGATCAGAGAATCCAGAGCCACATTCAAATTATCAAGAATATGCGTCTCCAGAGAGGAGTAATCCTCCGAAGCGTCGTTGTACTGCAAAACGTCAGGGAGAGCAAGCACTTGTTCGAGTTTTACTTCCCCTTCCAGATTGTATTTCGCTTTAATTTCATCGGCGATACGAACAAACGCTTCAACGGCAGCTCCTGAATAACCTACGGGAATGTTCCCTTTTTCCCCTTGACCGAGCGTAATGGATACGCTCAACGACCCGCGGGTGATGCGTTTCCGAATACACTCTTTGATTGAGGTTTCCATTTGCATCAGGTTTTTGGGAAGACGAGAGTTGATATCCAAAAAACGATTATTTACCGAGCGCACTTCAATTGTGCAGGGGCATCCCTGAATGTGGGATTCACTTTTTCCGTAGCCAGTCATGGAGATAATAGACATGGTGCAAATATATGTATTTTGATATTGTACGTTTTATAGATTGATTTTCAGAACTTACAAAAAGGAGCTTTTATGGATAAGCAAGACTCAATTCGTATTTTGGTAGTAGGAGGTGTTGCCGGAGGAGCGACTGCAGCGGCAAGGGCACGCCGTCTCGATGAATCCGCAGAGATTACTTTGTTGGAAAAAGGCCCCTATGTAAGTTTTGCGAATTGCGGGTTGCCTTACTTTATCAGTCGCGATATTCCCAAGCGCTCTTCTTTGCTGGTACAAACGCCAGAAGGCTTTTACAGTCGTTATCGAGTGGATGTAAAATTGGATTGTGATGTGTTTGCGATTGATCGAATGAATAGAAAGGTGCATGCGAAAACGAGAAATGGGGAAGAAATATTTCACTATGATCGTCTGATTCTTGCGCAGGGGGGAAATCCCCTGGTTCCTTCCATGCTGGGCGTCGATTTACCTCATGTATTTCAACTTTGGACGATTCCTCACATGGATCGTATTCATGCTTTCATTGAAGAAAAGAAGCCTTCGCGGGCGATTATTGCGGGTGGGGGTTTTATCGGGCTTGAGATGGCAGAAGCGTTGTTAGCGCGAGGTTTGGATGTGACCGTTGTGGAACTTGCTCCGCAAATTATGATCCAAATGGATAAGGAGTTTGGCGCTTTTGCGAAGCAGACATTGGAAGAAAAGGGACTTCACATTTTTACTGGGGTCGGATTGGCTTCTATTGCAAAGGACTCCGTCACATTGAGTAATGGTCAACATTTATCCGCAGATATGGTTCTGCTCTCGATTGGGGTACGGCCTGAATTGACATTGGCCAAAGCCTCGGGTCTGGAGATCGGCGCTTCTGGCGGATTGGTGGTGAATGAACTGATGCAGACTTCGGATCCTCTGATCTATGCGGCGGGAGATATGGTCGAGGTGGTTCACAAACTGAACGGACGCCATGTGCGTGTGCCTTTAGCGGGTCCTGCAAATCGTCAGGGACGAATCGCTGCCACCAATGCGCTAGGGGGAAAGATGCACTACCATGGCGTTTTAGGAACTTCGGTCGTGAAGCTTTTGGATTATACGGCGGCGGCTACAGGGCTCAATGAAAAAATGGCCACTGAGGCGGGGTTTAAAGTCGGCGTCGCTTATGTGACCAAGGATAACCATGCGGGGTATTTCCCCGGAGCCGAGCCGTTGTTTTTGAAGTTGGTTTATGATAAGGTTTCGGGCAAAGTTTTGGGCGGACAAGCTTTTGGAAAAGCGGGGGTGGATAAACGAATCGACACGATTGCCGTCGCTTTGCATGGAAAAATGACATTGGAAGATCTTGCGGAAATTGACTTTGCCTATGCTCCACCGTATTCAAGCGCGAACGATCCTCTGAATGTGGCAGCCTTTGTAGGGTTAAATGATCTCTCCGGTTTTAGTCCTCTCTGTAGTCCTCAGGAAACGGCAGAGCTTCTTTCACAACCTATGGCTTCCAGGCCTTTGGTTTTGGATGTGCGCACTTTTGGCACTCGGCCTAAAAAACTTTTACAAGATACACTCTCCATCCCTGCCGATGAAGTGCGGGATCGATTAAATGAAATTCCTAAAAATCGTCCGCTATTGATTCTTTCCAAGGATGGTTATCTGGGCCACATTGTTTTGCGCATTCTTGTGGGGGAAGGATATAAGGATGTACGCAATATTGCGGGCGGGTGCGACTGTCTCCAATGGTATTTAACAGAAGGCGTATCCCATGAGGAAAGTAAGATAAAACCGAATGCGACGATTCTTGATGTGCGTACTCCTGAAGAATACCAAGAGGGTGCGTACCCCAAAGCCATCAACATTCCACTCAGAGAACTTCCGAATCGCTTAGGGGAATTGGGTTCAAAGGATAAACCGCTGGTAGTTTATTGCCTTTCGGGCGCGCGCAGTGCGGCAGCGGTGCGCATTCTCAAAGGAGCTGGCTTTACCGATGTGCTCAATGCCGGGGGATTGGCCGATTTGCTGCGTTAGCGGGAAACGATAGCGACGACGCGCTCTGCACCGAGATTTTTTATTCCCAGAGCCGTGAGAACCTTGCTGGAAAGCTTGTCGTTGACTGCGACAAGCTTTTCTATATGCAGATTTTCCTCTTTGCAGAGATGAATAAAATCGCTGTAGGTGAACAAGTGAATATTCGGCGTATTGTACCACTCGTAGGGGAGATCTTTCGACTTGGGCATGCGACCCTGAAAACAGAGCGCGGTGCATACAGTCCAGTGTCCAAAATTGGGAAAGGTAATAACAGCGCGTTTTGCGATGCGCAAAATTTCTCGAAGGAGTTGTACTTGATTTTTAACTTCCTGGAACGTGCGATTGAACACGGCGTAATCAAAACTGTTGTCTGCAAATGAGGTAAGTTCGCTTTCTTCTAGGTAATTTTTCTGGATCACCGGAACATCGCGTTCAATGCAGTCGAGGATACTGTTGAAATTCTTTTCAACGCCCACACCTGTCACTTTTTTGCTTTTCCACAAAGTGTCAATGAGGAGTCCTCCTCCGCAGCCGAGATCCAGAATGCGCGACTTTTCAGGAATCAAAGATTCGAGAAGTTGTAAATCCTTGTTGTTCTGAAAAATGGGCACCACTTGTGAGTTGTGCGGTTCTGCTTGCACCTTGTTATTAAGAAAACGGGCAACGGCTTTTCCCAAATTACCGACTTCCAAAAGGAATCCATCGTGACCAAAAGCGGTATCGAGTTCGAGGCTGGTGACGACTTTCCCCGTATTCAAAAGGGCATTGGTTATTTTCCGCGATTCGTGCGGCGGGAACAGCCAATCCGTGCTGAGGTTGACGTTCAAAAATTCCGCTTGCACATTCTGAAATGCGGTCTCCAGAGATCCATATTCGGTTTCGAGGTCGAAAGTATCTGTGGCGTAGGCGATGTGAAGGTAACTGTTAGCATCAAAACGGCTGACGAATTTCGTCCCTTGGTAGCGCAGGTAGCTTTCCAGAGGAAGTCCCATATCGAAGGGAGTTGAAAAAGCAGCGGTTGCCTTTGTATGCGCTTCCTCTACGGCGGCGCGCTTGAATTTCTGTTCCATGCCGACAGCAGAAAGGTAGGTGATGTGCGCGAGTTTTCGTGCATTGGCGAGCCCCACGGCAGGGATGGCCCCTTCGTAATAATCGCCCCCGTTAAAGTTGGGATCCTGGATGATGATGTCGCGGCCGACAATTTCAAAACCGAGCGCCTGGCTGGAAAAACGAGGTGAGCTCGCAATAACGATGCAGCGGTCCACATAATCCGGGTAATAGATGGCCCATTTCATGGCCTGAAAACCACCCATGGAGCCCCCGATGACGCAATATAACCGTTTGATATTCAACGCATCTGCGAGAAGCTTCTGGGCACTGACCATATCGCCGATGGTGATATTGGGGAATGCGGAACCATAAGATTTCCCTGTGCGGGGATCCTTGCTGGAGGGTCCCGTGGAGCCTTGGCATCCGCCCAGAATATTGCTGCAAACCACAAAGAATCGATCAGTATCCACTGGTTTTCCAGGACCGATCAGCGCATCCCACCACCCCGCCTTTTTATCTTCGGGCGTGTAGAAACCTGCGACATGCGCATCGGCGGTGAGCGGGCTACAGACCCAAACCACATTGTTGCCTTTGGCGTTCAAGGTTCCGTAGGTTTCGTAACGGAGCGATAGTTCTGGCAGAATTTTGCCGCTTTCCAGGCGAAATCCTTCGGGGCCGAGAGGAATTACCATATCTCTTGATACGACAGGGCCAATACTATCTTTATGCAAAAATTCGATCATACGCATAAATATAGAAAAATTGAAATCGCGTAGGATAAAATCTATAGGCTTTTGTATTTTTAGTCGATGGATTTTACAAGACCCTGCATGATTGAGATTCCCATTGTTCATGACCAGCGTGGTAATTTGAGTGTGGTTGAGGGCGGAATGTTGATTCCGTTTGATATTAAGCGCCTCTATTACCTGTATGATGTTCCCGGTGGTACCATGCGCGGGGGACATGCGCATCGAAAATTACGACAACTGATTATTGCCGCAAGTGGTAGCTTTGATGTCTCACTGGATGATGGCCATTCCCGCAAAAAATTTACATTGAATCGTTCCTATCAGGGACTCTACGTTCCTACAATGACCTGGCGTGAAATAGATAATTTTTCTTCTGGTGCTGTTTGTTTAGTGCTTGCATCCGAACATTACGATGAGTCCGATTATATTTATGAACATTCTGACTTTTTGACCGAAGTTTCTTCTTTGAAAAAATAGTGATGAACTCGCCATCTTCCATTTCCTTTCCTTTTTATTCTTTGCAACGTGTGAATGCATCGTTTGAACCAGTTCTTTCTGAAACGCTTTTTCGCGTCTCTGCCTCTGGGTGGTATGTTCGTGGAAAAGAATGTTCTGCCTTTGAAACCGCGTTTGCAAACTATTGTGGTGTGTCTCATTGTGTGGGCGTTGGAAATGGTTTGGATGCGTTGACTTTGATTTTCAGAGCTTATAAAGAATTGGGAAATTTGTGCACAGGTGATGAAGTGCTTGTGCCTGCGAATACCTTTATTGCAAGCATTCTTGCTATTTCTGCAAATGGTCTTGTGCCAGTACTTGTAGAGCCTGATGCCCGATCATTTAATTTGAATTCAGAGTTGCTGGAAGCAGCCATTACCCCGAAGACGCGGGCGATTCTCGCTGTGCATCTTTATGGTCGTGTGGCTGCCATGGACAAAATTACTGCCATTGCGAAACGTCATGCTTTGTTGCTTGTGGAAGATGCGGCCCAAGCGCACGGTGCTACACTCTGTGGCAAGCGTGTGGGCTCTTGGGGAGATGCCGCGGGCTTCAGTTTTTATCCGAGTAAAAATCTGGGCGCGCTGGGTGATGGGGGTGCTGTCGTAACTCAGGATTCCAAACTTGCAGCGATGGTTCGCACTTTGGCTAATTACGGTTCCGATGAAAAATATGTAATGAATTATCAAGGGGTAAACTCCCGCCTGGATGAATTGCAGGCCGCAGTGCTTTTGCTAAAGTTGACGCGTCTTGATGAGGATAATGAAAAAAGAAATGCCGTTGCCGCTCGTTATATTTCCGAAATAAATAATGCTCTGGTGCAACTTCCGGAGGCGGGTCATGCGGGGGAACATGTATGGCATATTTTTGCTGTTCGCTCTTCCATGCGTAATGCCTTGCAAGAGTACCTTAAGCAGTGTGGTGTCGAAACGGTCATTCATTATCCGATTCCACCACATCATCAAAAGGCGTATGCGACAGGACTGATTCATGGTATGCTTCCGATCACAGAAGCGCTCTCGCAAACGGTTTTAAGTCTGCCGATGAGTCCTCTCATGAGTGATGAAGAGGTGAGTGCTGTGGTACACGCTGTGAATTCATTTCAGGGGCAAAATAAATGAGCGAACTTACTATTCGGCGATACTCTCTGGAGGATCAAAGAACGTGGGATGCTTTTGTGAAAAAGGCCTGTAATGGGCACTTCCTTTTTATGCGCGGCTACATGGAATACCACGCGGATCGTTTCCCGGATTGTTCTTTTATTGTGATGCACCATGAAAAATGGATTGCTGTAATTGCGGGGACGATCTCGACCGAAGGCGTGTGGAGTTCCCATGCAGGGCTCACGTTTGGTGGATTTGTTTTTGATAATACAGTGGGAACGTTGGATATTCTGAGTAGTTTTTCCCTTCTGGAAGCTGAATTGCGTTTGTTGGGTGCAAAAATGTTGCGCTATAAACCTTTACCTTGGATTTATACTCATTGCCCTGCGGAAGCTTCTCTTTACGCACTTTTTCGGTGTGGTGCGCAGCTCGTTTCGCGTCAGATTTCTTCTGCCTTGGTTCCAGGGACACAAAAAATGGAAGAACGTCGCCGCCGCCGATCGAAATTAGCGGAAAAAATGGGAGTTCAAATAACAGAATCCATCGATTTCAAGAGCTTTTGGAATCTTCTAAATACCTGCTTAAATGAACGTCACGACGTCGCTCCGGTTCACTCCTCTTCTGAGTTGGAACTTCTGGCGGGGCGTTTTCCAAACAATATCCGTCTGTTCATCGCAAAAATTGAAAATCGTCTAGTGGCGGGAACCCTTTTGTATATTACGGATCGCGTTGTGCACACTCAGTATCTTGCCACTTCTACTGAAGGGAGGGAAATAGGTGCACTAGATGCCCTCATTTCTCACTTGTTGACTTCGTCTCTGACTCAGCAACGTTACTTTGATTTTGGCGTTTCCTGTGAAGATAATGGGCGTATTTTGAACGAGGGTCTGCTGACGCAGAAAGAAGGCTTTGGTGGCCGTGCTGTCGTTCACGATGTTTATGAGTATTTATTATGACGAATTCCCGATTCTGGAAAATTTTCTTTGGTTCTGGCGGCGTTATTTCGATCCGTGTTTTGTGTTCGTTTATTACCAATAAAATTCTGGCGATATTTCTTGGCCCCGCTATGTTTGCAAGTGTGGGTCAATTTCAGAATATTTTTGCAATAGGACAAGCCACCTCTTCTCTTGCTATGCAGAATGGGTGGGTTAGCCTTACTGCGCGTTATAAAGAAAAACTGGAAATGCTGCACGGGGTGTGGCATGCGGGTTATCGGCTGACTGTCCAGGGCTCTATCGTCACCGTATTTGTGGCCATTATTTTTTGTTTTACGGCTCCTCTTGAATCGTTATTTCCTGGTATACCACTGCGTCACGCTCAGGCCGCTATTCTTTTTGCATTACCCGGAATTGTGGCTGCCAATGTAATTACGATTTGCCAATCCGTGATGAATGGGTTGGGGCATTATCGGCGTTGGGCTATTATCAGCATTTTGACTGCTGTTATTCAATGTGTGTGGGTGATACTCTTTTTATCCACAGGATATTTGAGCGTTCTTTCTGTAATTGCCACGCAGTCTTTGATTTCTTCTGTGGTAGCAGTAGCCGTGGCGCGGGGTGGTGGTTTTTCTTTGGACCGATTTCGAGGAAAAATTTTTCTGGAAAAAAAAGCATGGTTGAATTTTTGTTATATGGGAATTATTCCAATGATTCTTTCTCCGATTGCACTCATGCTTGTGCGCTCGGCGATCGGCAATGAATTAGGTTGGAATGTTGCGGGTATCTGGCAAAGCGTTTGGCGCGTTTCCGATTTTTTCAGTGTCGGTTTTTCTTCAGTGCTAGGGGTATTGATTCTGCCTTGTGTCTCTGCGGAACTTTCCAAAACGGAATTCTGGAAAATATTTAAACCCATTCTTTTACGCGTATTTCTGCTTGCTGCGGTGATTGTCGGGCTGGTGTTTCTTTTTCGTCATTTCGTAATCCTCCTATTATTTTCATCGGAGTTTAGTGCTGCCGCCGAACTTTTGCCTACGCAGCTTATTGGAGACTTTTTTCGCGCGGGTGGCTGGTGTGTGGGACTCGTCCTTGTGGCACGTCAAGCGACAAAAATATTTGTGATTGCTGAGGTGAGCTCTCAAGTCTTTTTTGTCCTGTTTTCCATTTTTGGAATTTCTTACTTCGGAATACAAGCTCCTTTAATGGCCTACGCTATTGAAAATATTTGTTATTTCTTTATTCTTCTTTTTATTCTCAGGAAACTTTCATGGAAAACCCCTTAGTTTCCGTATTGCTCGCGAGTTACAACCACGCTCCCTACGTGGAAGCGGCGGTGCGCTCTGTGATGGCGCAAAAAGGCGTTGCGTTTGAACTCTTGGTGATTGATGACGGAAGTACCGATGAAAGTCCGGTTATTCTGGAACGTCTGGCTCATGAGTTTGGTTTTTCTTTTGTTTCCAGGCCTAACAAAGGCCTTGTTGGAACGCTAAATGAGCTTCTTGTTTCTGCACGTGGCCAGTATTTTTGTTCTTTTGCTTCGGATGATATTATGCCTGAGGGACGATTGAAAATACAGGCAGAATATTTGGAGGCACATTCGGATAAGGTGGCTTGTTTTGGACAGATTGTTCATATTGATGCAGAAGGCCATTTAAGTGAAAATTTAGAATTCCGCTATTGGCGATCTCGTCCTGAAGTAACTTTTGAAGATCTCGTACTCGGAAAAAAAGAATTGCACGGTTGTTCTGAAATGGTACGTACGGCCGTATTCAAAGATTTAGGTGGTTATAACGATCAAGTGAAAACGGAAGACTTTGCCATGTTCTGCGCTTTAAGCAGTCGTTTTGGTCCTTTGCCAGTTCTAGATACCGTTTGTTGCTATTATCGCCTTCATGGAAATAATATGCATTTAAATTCGGATTTAATTTATCCTGAAACAATCAAGGCTATTCGTTTGTATGCAACATCTGCGCTCTGTCGTAAGGCCGTTGCAAAATGGAAGGCTTATTGGTTTTCACATCTCGCTTATGTGAATAAAGGGCGTGCACTGAAGCTGTTTCCTAAGCTGTTTTCTTTTTCTTGGGATTTCTGGAAGAGGATTCCCAAATTATTCATTCCGACGTGCTTTTTGAAGTATTAATAACTTTTTCGCGTGCTCATTGGGGCGTATGTTTGAAACATTTTTGAGACAGCTTTTTCAGACTGCCGAGGATACCGAGTTCCTTTATATTTTTTTGAAGCGAAATCCAGCAGGTAAGCACGTTGGCCATCATACGAGGATATTGTTGATAGTAACGACGGCGTTTTTTTATCATTTGTACGACATCGGGTGCTCTCCAGCTGCTCTCAAAATGGTGAATGCAGAATGAATCCGGCGAAGTCGCTGTTTTTCCGTCAAGGTAACTTTTCGGGGAAAAGAAATGCTGTGCAAAAATAGGGACAACAGTTTCATTGTATTGAAATTCGCTGATGGAATGAATTTCATGAAGCTTTTTTTCTTTTCTTTCCAGAGCATCCCCCATTAATTTGGGGAGAACTATGGAGTCCACTGAATTTTCTTGATAGAAAAAAGGATGCTCTTTGTAGAATTCAAGACATTGCCCGATAAGGGGATTGCCTGCTTCGGCACCGAATGCTGCAGCTTCAATGCGGTGCGATCCGTTTTCAAAGCCGAAGAAAAAAGGCAGAGACAGAAGCGGATCAAACGATTGAAGCACTTCTACATCGCAGTCCAGATAAATGCCGCCTTGTTGGTAGATGGCGTAAAGTCGTATGTAGTCTGCCGCAAATGCCCATTTTTTTTGTTGCACCGCTTCGTTCACCCAGGAGTGTGCGTGAATGTCAAACGTTTTGGCATTCCATAGCTGTAGATGATAGTGAGGCAGATGCCGTTGCCAGCTTTTTTGACAGCGTAATACAAGCTCTGGGTAAGGATCTTCACTGAGCCAGCAATAGTGAATGATTTTAGGTATGGCCACGGTGTCCCCAGTTCCAGATACGCATGAGTATGGTTTCTCCCAGAAATGATAAAAAAAGTGCCGCTCGGTTGCGCCACCGAATTCTGAAATCTCCGAGGCTTATCCAGCGGAAGTGTTTGATGTGGCTCCAGGCCCGTTTACGGTATTCCCCATAAAGCGGGGATGAACTGGTCGCTTTTAGAATAATGGTGAATGAGGCACTTATAAGGGTGTTGATGGCGGCTTTTTCAGCATTTGGATTTTTTTGTTGAATAAAACGCAGAATTTCTTCGGCGGTATCCAGAAGTTCTAATTTTTTCTCTGAAAAAGAGGAACGCAGAATACTTTCAGAATGTTGTCTGTAATAATATTTGGGAACTGTGCTGTAGGCCACTTTGGAACTACGATGCATCAGGTAGATGACTGTTCCCAGATCTTCGAACAGGTGCCCTTCAGGGAACTGAATCGTCGTAAATAGATCGCGCTTGAATAATTTGTTCCAGGCTGAGTAATCTGGAATGTCTTTTTGATAAAGGGCAAGACTCAGTGCCTCTTCCCCTGAGAGCGTTCCGGAATGAGTCTTTCCTTGCCATGGAGGAATCTCGGAGAGACGATGAAACCGATGGAATCCACAGCAGGAAATGTCCGCTCCCGTGAGGTGTATTTGTGTCCATAGGAATTCCAAATAATCCTCTGAAACGGCATCATCCCCATCCACGAAGGCTATATATTCTCCGGAACACTGGCTGAGTCCCCTGTTCCGTGCTCCAGAAAGCCCCTGATTATTTTGATGAATAACTTGAATACGGGAATCCGCGTTGCCGTACTCATCACAGAGTTTTCCGCTGCCATCTGTGGAACCGTCATCCACTAGGATGATTTCGAGGGGAGCATACGTTTGGCCCTGGATGCTTTCTATGCACTGCCTTAAATAAGATTCCCCATTATAGACGGGGATAATGACAGAGATGAGCGGATTAAATGCAGGCTTTTCCATATTCTGAATCGGATTGATAGTCTATTTCTTTTCCATCCAATGTACTTGTACAAAGGCTCCCATACGAACTAAATGATCTTGAGCTTTTGCGTAGGCATCCAACTTTTTCTTAAAGGAAAAAGCTCCGTGATTGGGAACTTTTTCCAGAATATTTTGCTTAAATTGAGCCACTTCTGCGAGTTTATGGCAAGAATCCGTGAGTGCATCAAGATAATTGGGAACGGCGTTTAGAAATGCGAGTTCTTCTGTGGAGGCCTTATTTTTATTGCGTGCGATGAACTCTTTTTGTTGAATGGCTTGCTCGCCAACTTCACCCATGAAACGGATAATACGCAAATAATCCACTTGTGGCCAAATCAGGTTAAAAGGCCATAGTTTTTTCCAATGAAATTTGAAAATAGATTCGTGAGCCGCGTTTTTCGCTTTTACAAGCTCTTTAAGATTTTCAAAAACAATGGTGGATAAGCTTTTTTCGGAATTTTTTACATCGGACATAGTAGGAGAAATATACATTTTAAGTGTCTTTGAAAAAAAGCCTAGAATTTCACTCAAGGAGAAGGTTTCGTCTCATGGATTCAAAAAAAATGAAAATCATTATAGCCATTTCGATAGTCATTAACGTCATCTTGATTATTGTGATGATGACGCTTAAGCAAGGCTATATGGAACAGGCTCAATCTGTCGTTGCCTCATCGACCAAGGCATATACGGATCAAGTTGCTAAAGTGGTGAATTCTCAAAATGAATTCATCGCGAAATCCAATGCGATTTGGCAATTGATATTTGAGTCTCTACAGAGTGGGGATAAGTCTCAAACGGCGTTTAAAGCTCGTTTGGCGGCAATTGATACCGCTAAAATACTTCAGGTGACCGAGGTGTCTGGTAACGTCCAGATTGCTTGTGGTGAAGGTTGCAATGTTTCTTTCGTTTTTGCTGGTGGTAACCTTAAATCGGTGGATTACTCTGCATTGGCAAGCATTGCTCCAGAACAAGAGTACACTCTCACTGCCCCCCCTGCCTTCCAATTTCAGGCTAAATAAGGAGACTTTTTCATGCAATTAAAACACTTTTTCATTGCCTCATTACTTTTGAGCGTTGCCCTGCTTTCCCTTGTGTTTATGCAGAAAGGAGGCTATGTCTCCCAGGCCCAAACGACTTACGAAAAGAGAACTACGGACTACTTCAATAAGGCCTCCATGGTGATCGGTGGGCAGAATGAAGTGATCGCTAAAAATGCTGTTCTCTGGCGCATTGCCTGCGATGCTCAAGAGCAAGCGAAAACATCCAAGGATTTTGCGACCATTGAAAAGAAACTTGATTTCAATAAAATTATCCTCGCTCCTCAGATCAAAACAGACAAGGCTACGGGCTATCTGACGCGTAAGGTGGCTTGGAATGCAGATTATTACATTGTCGCGAGTTTCGATAAAGCATCCTCTGCATTGGTGAATATTAATGTGGATGCTCTTCTCGGGAAAGCTCCTGTGCAATCTGCGGAAGAAGCACTCGAAGAAGACGCTCCTACCGAAGAATAAATTTTTCTGCGTATAAATAAAAAAGGCTCCTCTACAGGAACCTTTTTTTTATCCCTGTGAAATTAGGCAAACGCTTGTTCGAGATCGGCGATAATATCATCAATGTGCTCAATGCCTATAGACAAGCGCACGAGATCTGGGGTAATCCCTGCGCTCAGAAGATCTTTCGGTTCGAGCTGGCTGTGAGTAGTACTTGCCGGGTGAATGGCGAGGCTTTTAGCATCTCCCACATTGGCAAGATGGGAGAATAGTTTCAGTTTCTCAATGAAATGAACTCCGGCTTCGGCTCCTTGGACTTTTGCATCTTCTTTGATTCCAAAAACAACGACACCACCAAACCCATTTTCGAATTGAACTTGAGCGTTCGCATACGAGGGATCGCCTTCTAGACCAGGGTAGCGTACCCAACGGACACGTGGGTGCTTTTGTAAATACAAAGCCACTTTTAACGCATTTTGATTGTGCCTATCCATGCGAACTGGGAGTGTTTCTATTCCCTGAAGGATTTGCCACGCATTATCGGGGGAGAGTGCCGCCCCTAAATTACGGAGGGGAATGGTACGAAGTCGAATGGAGAATGCGACGGGTGTTAACGCGCCGAGGTCTTTGGCAAAACGCAAACCGTGATATCCTTTATCGGGTTCATTGTACAAAGTAAATTTTGGATCACTCCAATCGAAGCCTCCCTTTTCGATAGCGATACCACCGAGAACCGTTCCATGCCCGCTGATCCATTTGGTGAGTGATTCGATGACGATATCGGCTCCATGTTCAAGCGGACGAAAATTGTAGGGTGTGGCAAAGGTGTTATCGACAACCAGTGGAAGGTGGTGTTTGTGAGCGATTTCTGAAAGCGTTTTAAAATTCGGAACATCGAGCGCTGGGTTCCCAATGGTTTCTAAGAAGATCAGACGCGTTTTGGGAGTAATAGCGGCTTCCACTTCAAGGGAATTATGGATATCTACAAATCGGGTCGTGATCCCTTGATCAGGGAGAATGGCATCAAACATGGCGAAAGTTCCGCCATAAAGGGTTTTGGAAGAAACGATTTCGTCACCAGTTCTTGCGATATTCAAAACCGTGTAGTGAATAGCGGCCGTGCCCGAAGCGACGGCGACTCCAGCGGCACCTCCTTCGAGTGAAACAAGGCGATCTTCCAATGCGGTTACTGTAGGGTTCGTGAGTCGAGTATAAATATTGCCCAGTTCGCGGAGGCCAAAAAGATCTGCTGCTTGCTTTGCACTGTTGAATACATAGGCCGCTGTACGGTGAATAGGGAGTGCGCGGGAGCGCTCGGCATCTATTTTGAGACCGGCGTGAATGGAGCGCGTTTCAAATTTTTGTGTTATTGTCATGAGTATTATTCCTCCCAGAGCCAAGTGGATAAGTAGCGCTCCCCGGAATCCGGTAAAAGAGCAACGATGGTTTTGCCTTTGTTTTCAGGGCGTTTTGCAATGGTCAATGCGGCTTCTAACGCGGCACCCGAAGATATTCCAACGAGAATTCCTTCTTCTTTGGCAAGGCGCCGAGCGACAGTCCCTGCTTTGATTTCATCAGTGAGATAAATTTCATCCACAATTTTGGGATTGAAAACCTGTGGCACAAATCCTGCGCCGATCCCTTGAATTTTGTGCGGATTGGGCGTTCCTCCTGAGAGCACGGGAGATGCGGCGGGTTCAACGGCGACTATTTTCACAGAGGGCTTTTTGGATTTTAGAAATTCGCCAACTCCTGTAATGGTTCCACCCGTCCCCACGCCTGCGATAAATATATCCACCGCGCCGTCCGTATCTTTCCAAATTTCAGGGCCAGTGGTTGTTCGGTGGATTTCTGCATTTGCAGGGTTATTAAATTGCTGAGGGATAAAAGCATTTTGATGCTCTCGAGCGATTTCTTCTGCTTTAGCGATTGCGCCTTTCATCCCTTTCGCGCCTTCGGTCAAAACCAGTTCCGCTCCAAGAGCTTTCAGAAGCTTACGACGTTCGATACTCATGGTCTCTGGCATGGTCAATATAATCTTATAGCCTTTGACCGCTGCGACATAGGCGAGGCCAATTCCCGTATTGCCGCTTGTGGGCTCAACGATTAAAGAATCGGGTTTTAATTTGCCTTCCTTTTCGGCGGTTTCTATCAGGGACAGAGCGATACGATCTTTGACACTGGAAAGAGGGTTAAAATACTCTAGTTTCACATAAATTTCGGTTTCACTTTCGTTGAGGCGATTAATATGAACGAGGGGGGTATTTCCAATAAGGTCTGTGATTTTTTGAACTTTGGACATCGTCGCCTCACTTTAATTTTTTGTTAAAAACATTAATTATCCTACATAATCCATGTGTTTTATAAGATATAGATTTTTTTGTGACTTGTCAATAGATTTTATTTATTATTCCGATAAATTTAGTATGAATAAAGATAAAGTATCAAAAAAATTAAAAAAAGGGGGTTAAATGAAATAGAGGTAGGATTTTTCGGGACTTTGAGAACAGAGCAAGGACTCGAGCGTCAACCCATCCACCACTTGAGCAATACGTTCGTTCAGGGGATTGTAAATTTCGTTTCGCAAACAGCGCTGCAATTTGTTTTCTTTTTCACCCGGTTTGAGGGGTTCTACCACGAGGAGATCGTCTTCTAATACCCGAAGTGCATCGCCAATAATAATTTCAGAGGGTGCTTTGGAAAGAAGGTATCCTCCCGAGGCTCCTTTGACTGAATGAATATAGCCTGCTCTTCGGAGTATTACGGCGACTTGTTCCAAATAGCGGGCGGATATCTTTTGCCTTTCTGCCGTATGAGCGAGGGCGATATGACCTTCGGTAGCGTGCTCTGCAAGATCCAAGAGAAGTCGAATGCCGTAACGGCCTCGTGTCGAAATTTTCATAAGGCATACTCCTCTTTGTCCATATTATTAAAAGCGATTACCAAATCCTGGAGTGAGATAGAATCAATGAATTCTATCATAGAAGAAAAAATGTTTCCCCAAAGATGACGAGTAATGCAAGTCGATTCTTGTGGGCATTTTTTGGTTTGAATGCAAGCCACAGGCTCCAAAGTTCCCTCTACAGCGCGCAAAATGTCACCGACGAAAATTTGTTTTGAATTTTTCCCCAACTGATAACCGCCTTGCGCTCCACGGATACTTTGAATCAGGGATTCTTTTTTGAGAGGAATAAAAAGCTGTTCCAAATAACCTTCTGTCACACCCGTATTCTCAGCAATGTCCCGGATGCTCATGTAACTTCCCTCTGTTGTATGAAGCGCTAGATAGAGCAGGGCTTCTAGGGAATAGCGACCGCGAGTCGAAATTTTCATACGGATATCCTAGTTTTTACGTTGTAATACTAAAATACAAAAAAAGAAAGGGATTCCCAAGCTAAATGCTTTTTCTGCAAAAAATAAAAAAGGGGAAAATGAAAAAAGCCCCCGCCAAAAAGCGAGGACTTTTGAAATACGAGTGGTATTTACCAGTGTCTTTTGAGAGGAATCTTCTCACTGATTTTTTTGAAATCAATGTTTTTGGCCTGTTTCTGGACCTTGGAGAACAGGGCATTGGGGAGCCAGAAGAACGTCGGAATAAGGTACATGGTAAGAATGGCCGAAACGAGCAATCCTCCCACAGATGCAATACCCATAGGCTGAGTCATTGCGGCGACACTTCCACCGATTCCGAGAGCGAGTGGCATTTGTGCTACTATGGAAGCAAAAGTGGCGAGCATGATCGGCTGGAATTTTTCTTTTGCAGCGATCATCACTGCGGACCGACGTCCCATTTCGCCCTTGCGGAATAAGCGGTTCGCCTCATCGAGAAGCAGAATGGCATTATTGACCACCACACCGATGAGCATCACGATGGCCATCAGAGCGATAAGTGAAAGACTGCGTCTGGTAAAGGCGAGCGAAAAAATCACACCGATAGCACCCATAGGAATAGTCGTAAGAATAATCAACGGCTGGGCAAAGGATTCCAAAAGGGCCACGAGCAGAATGTAAGTCAGAAGAATTGCCATGATAATAGCGGCAACAAATTCGGTGACCATGTCATTTTGCATACTGGCGTCTCCGCCAAAGGCAAATGTCACACCCTCTGGAATATCTTTAAAATCCTTCTGTATTTCTGATATTTTACCCATGATTTCACCAGTGGTATGTCCTGGGAGAAGATTCATGGAAATTTCCACAAGACGCTTTTTATACTTACGCGTGATCAGGGTTGGGCCTACCGAATTTTCTGCTTCATAAAGGGCCGTCATAGGGACGTAACCTCTAGAAGTGGGAACCGGCAATGCGAGAATTGCATTTTTATCGTTGCGGTCTTCTTCACGAAGCCTGATATAGATATCATATTCATCACCGGCATCCATATAGGTGCTTGCGAGATAACCGCTCACATAGATGTATCCCATAGTGGCAATACTTTGTGCCGTCATGCCGTAATCTGCAAGAGCGGCGCGATTGGGGCGGAATGTGATTTCTGGTTTTCCGGCTTCATAGCTGGATTTTACTTCTACGGCTCCAGGAATTTTGCGAATTTTATCTATGGCGATATCCACGGCTTTTAACACCGAATCTCCATCGGTTCCGCTGACTTCATACACCACATCACCGCTCTGGCTCCCACCCATTTCTGAGGCACTGGAACTTTTGATACTGAGATAAGCATCGGGAATATCAGAAAGTACAACGCGAAGGGAATCAATGATCTGTTCGGTGGTACGGATTCGTCCATTATTGATGCTAATCAGGGACAGTTTGAGACTTGCCTCATTTACGCCGGAAAGTCCTGTTTCCCCGCCTACGGAAGAATAGTAAAGATCAAGTTCAGGAATATCCTTAATTCGATTTTCTATGACCTTAGTGACGCTATCCGTGGTTTCGATATTCGTTCCACTCGGCATTTCGAGTGTAATCTTAATGATACCTTCATCCGTGTTTGGCATGATTTCCACCGTCAGGGCATTCTTCGCAATAATGACTGTGAATATGAGAACACCAACGAGGGCGACTACTTGCACTACAACACCGATACGGGAAAGACAGAAGGAAAGCGTCTTTAAATAGAGATCGCGAATAACATTTAGCGTTCTGGGGAAGATATTAATGATTTGAGTAAATCTAGTTGTCTTGATTTCTGTGAGTGTGCCATCGGGATTGCGTTTGCGTGCTTTGAAAAGATAAGCAGCCATCAGTGGTGTGAGGGTAAACGTAATCAAGAGAGAAACAACGGTTGCAAAAACCATTGTCAGGCCGAAACTTCTGAACATGGTTCCTGCTACCGATTTCATGAAGGCAATAGGTACGAACACGCAGACGTTGGTAAGCGTGGATGCCATAATGGCAACCATAATTTCCGATGTTCCCTCGTAGGCCGCTTCTTTGGGCGAAAGTCCACTATTAAGTTTTGAAGAAATATTTTCAAGCACAATAATAGAGTTCGTTACCAAGAGCCCCACTGCTGAGGATAAAGCCATCAGCGTCATGATGTTGATCGTAAATCCGCTGAAATACATGAACGTAAATGCACCGATCACTGAAATGGGCATTGTGACAGCGGCGATAAGCATGGTGCTGAATTTACCGAGGAATAAGAGAAGAACGATAGCCGTGAGAATGATAGCGAGTTCAATATTCTGAATAACACCATCCACGGACTCACGGATGGTACTGGATTTATCGTACACCAGATTTAGCTTGTAACCTTCTGGAAGGCCTGCATTGATAGTTTCCAATTTTTTGAGAACACCGTCGGCAACACCTACCACATTGGCATCGGTCCGCTTTTTAATGGAGAGTCCCACGGAATTTGTGCCCTTGAAACGGGAGGCCGAGGTGATGGTTTCCACGGTATCTTTCACTTGAGCGATTTCACTTAAACGAATGCGACCGTTAGCGGTCGGAATTTCCAAGTTTCTAATCTCATCAAGACTTCTGAATTTTGAATTGGCGCGAACACTTGTATTTTTAATTTTTCCGTTGAGTTCTCCGAAGGGATAGCTGAGATTCGCCGCACCAACGAGGTTCATCACCGTGGCGATATCCACGTTACGAGCAAGCATTGCTTCCTTATTGAGTTCAATGGAAATCTGGCGTTCCGTTCCGCCGAAAAGATCGACACTTGCGACACCGGAGACGGAAGCGAGCTGAGGCTTGATTTCATCCTCGGCTTTTTTGCGAAGTTCTGTTGAATTGGCGGGACCAGTGAATGCTAAATCAACGATAGCTGCGCCGTTAATATCTACTTTTTGGACAACGGCATCTTCTGCGCCATCGGGAAAGTCTGTCTGTACTTGGGCGATTTTGTCGCGGACATCACTGGCGGCAACATCCACATTCACGCCCATGTTGAACATCACGACAAAAATTGCGTAGTTTTCCATGGCATAGGCTTTCACATAGTCAATACCATCGATCAATTCAATCTGATCTTCAATGGGTTTGATGATCGTCGATTCGAGTTCTTCCGGGCTTGCGCCTTTATAAATAATGGAGGCGGTGACCACCGGAATTTCGAATGTCGGCAACATGTTGACTGGCATCATACGGTAGGTGTACACACCGAACACGACCACCGTCAGAATAATCATCAGCATGGTAATGGGTTTATAGATACTCGCTTTGATCATGCGTTTTTTCTCCGTTTAGTCCACAATAAGGACTTTATCGCCTTCATTCATTTTGGACATACCATCAAGCATGACAGAATCCGAAAGTGCAATACCACTTATTATCTGTGTATAGTTCTGATTGGAAACGCCGGGGGTCACAATTTTGCGCACAGCCTTTCCGTTCTGAACCACCCAGACTGTATTGAGACCGTTTTTATAGATGATGGCATCATTGGGAACCGCTACGGCATCAATGCTTCTCGCATTCACTTCGGCCGTGATGAACATTCCCGGGAGTAGCTTGTGCCCTTTATTATTAAACGTGATTTCTACCGGAAAAAAGCGCGTGGATGCATCTGCAGCGAGAGGAACCATAGATACTTTACCCTTGAGATCTTCCCCGTTCAGGTGCACTGTTGCCGTCGCCCCCTTTTTGAAAAGACCGATGTCTTGGCTAGTAATGGGCAATTTCAGAATGACTTGATCCAATTTGGCGACCGTGAAAAGCGTGGCTCCTACGCTTGGAACTTCTCCTTCCTTAAACCGGACTTCTGTGATGACACCACTTGCTGGAGCGAGTACGATTGTTTTGCGGCGTGCTGTTTCGAGGGAAAGTTTTGCTATACGGAGCTGCGTTTCTGCCTCATCAAGATCCTGTTGGGACAATCCACCTTTGGCGTATACTTCGCGAAGGCGCTGTGTCGAGGATTCCAGTAATTTGACTTGTTCTTCTGTTTGCTGATAGGCCGTATTATCGCCGGTATAGAAAAACTCAGCAAGCACCTGGTCTTTTTGAACGAAGCTTCCAATGCCGACTTTGATTGTCTTAATGGGATCCGACATTTTGGCTTCCGCGTGTGTTTGCTGTATGCCTTCCACGGAACCACTGAATTTCCGAATATCAGCGAGGTTCATTTTAGAGGCGAGCACTACATGCGTTGGCTTTCCTTTTTCTGCATGGATTTCTTCCATGGTCTGGACTTTTTTCTCTGTTTGTTTCTCATCCTGAGAAGAACAGGCCGCAAGGATCAGGGAAAGTGCGGCGAGCGAGATTGTGTATTTTAAGGATAGGGTCATTTTTTTACCTCTTAATATTCACCGGTGGCTTTCAACAGGGCGTTGTAAGCTTTGTTCCAATCGACGACAGCGGACATATAATCCAGCTTCGCATTTCTTAAACTCATGTTTGCATCCAGCAGATCTAACTGAGGCGATTTGCCCGCTTCATAGGACACTTGGGTAAGATCCAGGTTCCGTTGAGCAAGATCCACCTTGCGTTTCTGAATTTCAATCTGTTTCTGGGCATCGTTCCAAGTATTCATAGCAGATTCCATCTGGAGTTGAATGCCCCGTTCTGCGGTCTCTTTCTGAATTTGCGTCTTGCGTACATCGCTCTTGGCTTGGACTACATTTTCACGGGTTTGCAAACCGTTAAATAAGTTCATGGATACATTCAGGTAGATTTTTTTGTTGATGTTGTCATCCCAGTTTGGGGCATCCCAGTCATTCCATTCGTTCGCGCCATTCGCATAGGTGAGAGAACCTCCAAGAACGACTGTCGGCATATAATCCCCTTTATTGATGTCCACGTTCAAAGTGTACATTTTTTCGCTTTCCTTTAATTGGGAGAGTTCTTTGCGGCGCTGGCGCATTCCGTTCATCGAAGTATCGGGCAATGCGAGAGTGGACTCCATGGGGTCGCGGAGAGTTCCTTCAAACTGAACATCCGATTCCCAAGGGAGACCCATAGTGCTCAACAACGCATTCTTGGCAATCACTTGGTTCTTTTTTGTTTTTTCGAGACCTGAGGTTAATTCGTCCACTTGAATCTGGGCGCGAATCATATCCAATTCACCCAGAAGTCCTGATTCCTTCGCTTTTTTGACATAGTCCAAGTGCTTATTGGCTTGTTCAATGCTCGCTTCATAGATAGCTACTGCGGAATCGAGATAGAGCACTTGATCAAAAGCGGTTTCAACGTCATAGCGCACATCTTCTTTTGCTTTATCCAAGGCAATTTCATTGACGCGTTTATAGGCTTTTGCGATTTGAACGCCGGTAGTGACTTTGCCCTGAGCGTACAAAATCTGTGTCGCGGTAAGGCCTACTTGAGTGCCCCAGCGAAAACCCTGCGATGCTTGCATTCCATAAAGCATAGGGCTCATAATCCCTGCAAGGGTTTTATCATTTGCATCGGCTTGTTCATCCAGCATGCTATTGACATCCGTGTACTCAACATCATCTACTCCAAATGACCTTGCATAGGTTGCAGAAAAGTCAATGGAAGGATAAGCGTTACCATAGGCTCCATTGACCTTGGATTCTGCCGCTGTTAGATTTTGTTGTGCTGTTTGTATGTCCGAGGATTTTTCAAGAGCAATTTGAATTGCTCTTTCACGGGAATATACCTCACCGGACCACGCGGGCAGGGTGAAGAAGACCCCGAGAATTATTGAAATCGCAACATGTTTAGGCATTTCAGTCTCCCAAAAACAAGGTTCTGAGCCACTTCAAAAGATGAATAAATCAATTCAACCTAAGAGTCCTCATACAAGAAACCGAAAGGTAGCAAAGACTTCTTTTATTGAAAACGGAAAAAATACTTTTTTTCGACGAAAAAGCGAAAGTGGGCGATGAAACGCTGTTCTTCAATTAAGGTAAGTGTTCAGTAAGTTTGCAACTTCCGAGTTTTCTCCCTTGTTTTACAAGCGCTGAGCACAGAACGAGCGACACGAGAAGGCTCATTCCCGCTGCGATAGGAAGGGAGAGGCCAAAGCCGATGGGAGCTCCTGTAAGGTGCGATGGGCTTACCCAAAGGATGTATGCACTCACAATGAATGTCATAAAGGCACAGGGGAAAAGGGCAACCCAGAAATTCTTGCCTTCCGCACGGAGGTATACAACGGTGACACAGAGGCTGCATACGGCCATCACCTGATTGGACCAGCTGAAATAATTCCAGAGAAGATTAAATCCGCTAGGATTCAAATTACTCCAGAAAAGAATGCCCGCGCAAACAGCAAACATGGGAATGCAGAGAATGAGGCGATTCTTCACGCTTTTTTGAGGCATGTGGAAAAGTTCGGCGAGAGTGAGGCGGAGGCTACGGAGAGCGGTGTCCCCGCTCGTGATGGCGAGAATGACCACGCCGATGATGACGATTGCGGAAACGGATTTGAAGGGGAGAATGGTGGTGACGAGCGCATTGAGCACTTTGACTCCACTTGCCTGTGAAATCAATTCTGGGAATTGCTTATAAATAAACATACCGCCAGCGGCCCAAATCATTCCGATAAGACCTTCTAAGATCATCATTCCATAGAAAGTACGGCGACCTGTGCGTTCTGTGGCTTCGGTGCGAGCGACAATCGGACTTTGGGTGCTGTGGAAACCACTGATAATGCCGCAGGCGATTGTCACGAAAAGCATAGGAATAATAGGCTGATGGGTGGGATGTCGGGTAAAATTAGACGCGATGTCGTGAATATTCACATTGTCAAGAACCGAAAGATGGGGGATGAGACCCACGAGAATAGCGATGCAGGAAAGAATCAGCATGGCACCGAAAAAGGGATAAATGCGCCCGATGATTTTATCAATGGGAAAGAAAGTACTGATAAAGTAATAAACAAAAATCGCTGCGGCAGCGATCCAGAAAACGGTCATGTCCGTGGAACCCGCAGTCCCTGCGAGTGTCGGTGTGTTGATAAGGCTTGCCGGGGTATTCACGAAGACCGCGCCCACTAAAATCAGTGCGAGGGAAATGAGAACCATGATGATCCGCGAGGGAACAACGCCCAGGTATTTGACGGAAAGAGCGGGTACATTGACGCCATTACTCCGCATACTGATCATGCCAGAAAAATAATCATGCACCGCTCCGCCGAGAACGTTTCCAAGAGGGAGGATAAGGAATACGATCGCACCGAATTTGATACCCAGAATAACTCCAATCACCGGGCCCACACCTGCAATATTCAACAATTGGATTAAGGAATTTTTCCAGTGGGGGAGTACCATGCGATCCACACCATCGGGGTTTTTCACGGCAGGAGTCTCCCGATCATCAGGTCCGAAGATATGTTCCACAAATTTGCCGTAGGTGAAATAGCCGCCGATAAGAATCGCAATACCGATAAGAAACGTGATCATTTTAGCCTCTGATACATGGAGAATGTCTCTTGAAATGAATGTCTACGGCTATTCATGACGAACTTTGCCAGCGGAAACCGTTCAGAATAACAAAAATCATCCATTCTCCGTTATTCCTCTGGTTTGGCCTCGTCAAGATTTGCTTGCAACAGGATCATCATTTCTTGAGATGCTCTCATAATTCGCACCTGTAAGGACATTTGTTCTACAGGGTATACAAATTTTAAAAGATTTCACCTCCGTGGCTAGCCAAAAATACATAACTTCAACACAGATTCACTTTTTAAAGGAAAAACATGGAAAATTTTCATTTTTATTCGCCGACTTATTTTTGTTTCGGCCGCGATAGCGAACAAAGTACGGGGAATTTGGTACAGCGTTTCGGGGGAACCCGGGTGCTGCTGCATTATGGGAGTGGTTCTGTTAAACGAAATGGGGTTTGGGAAAAAGTCACTCAGTCTCTTGAGAATGCGAAAATTCCTTTTGTGGAACTGGATGGCGTAAAGCCGAATCCCAGGAGTGGCCTCGTTTACGAAGGCATTAAACTTTGCCGAAAGGAAAAGGTCGATTTTATCCTTGCCGTTGGCGGTGGATCGGTGATCGATTCTTCCAAGGCGATTGCCGCGGGCGTGCCTTATGAAGGGGATTTCTGGGATTTTTACAGTGGAAAGTCGGTCGAAAAAGCATTGCCTGTGGGTACCGTGCTCACCATTGCTGCGGCAGGGAGTGAGGGCTCTGGGAATTCGGTGATTACGTTAGAAAAAGGGATGCTCAAAAGAGCGGCGAGCGGCGATGCGCTCCGTCCCCGGTTCTCTATTATGAACCCGCAGTTCACCTGTACGCTTCCTGCCTATGCGACGGCGTGCGGCATTACGGACATGATGGCGCATGTGTGTGAACGCTATTTTACGAACACCCGGGACGTGGAAACTACGGATCGTCTGTGCGAAGGCATTTTAAAAGCGGTCATTACGGAAGCTCCTAAAGTGATCGCCAACCTAGAAGATTACCAGGCGCGGGCGAACATTATGTGGGCGGGTATGGTCGCTCATAATAATTTGTGCGGAGTGGACCGTGCTCAGGATTGGAGCAGTCATGGTTTGGAACATGAACTTTCGGCCTTGTACGATGTGGCTCATGGAGCAGGGCTTGCAGTGATGATGCCCGCCTGGATGCAGTATGTGATGTCTCATGATGTTCAGCGTTTTGCCCAGTTTGCGGTGCGTGTCTGGGACTGCGACATGAATTTTGCAAATCCTGAAATTACGGCGGCCGAGGGTATTTTCAGGTTTCGCGCTTTTTTGAAGTCTATCGGCATGCCTTCGAATTTTGCCGCCTTGGGTGCCAAAGAGGCTGATATTCCGAAATTGGTTGCCACTTTAGGGCTTTCTGAACAGCATAAAATGGGTGGTTTTGTAAAGCTGGGACCCTCGGATGCGGAAGCGATTTATCGGCTCGCGTTGTAATAATGATTTTTTATAGGGTCAGAAAGCCTTCGTTTGCAAGGCTTTCTTTTTTTTATTAGATTTGTGGCAATTCATCTGTCTTATCTATAAGTTTTTTGGAGGAAAACAATGCATTATAAAAGCGTGATAAGTTTTTTTTGTGGGTGGCTATGCCTGGGTCTTGCTGCCTGTAGTTCTTCGGGGGATTCCACTTCGGCGACGGAGGAGGCTTTTGGCCAGTGCACCTCTTCCAGAGAGGGGGAAGTGCAGGTTATGGAGGCGTCAGCTCTGTCTTATACCTGCCAGGGTGGAGCATGGATACCCTCGGAGCAAGTTCCTGTTTATCTGGATTCTGTTGCCGAAGGACGTTATACCTGTATAGATATTTCCAACGCTGCCAATAAGGCTTCGTTTGTGTTCAGCACTTATTACTTGTCGCACTCACATTCTATTTCCACTCAGTATGGTAGTTCTTCTGTTTCTTTTACTTCAAAGACATATGACTATTTATCAGATTCCGTTTTTTATTCAGCATTCTTAAAGGAACAGGATTTTGACGTGGCTTTGGAAAGTTATGACGAAGTTTTTCTGCTTTCGGATGTAACGGCGAGTTCCTTTGTCTATCGGTATTATGATGAAGATGCCGATTCACTTCTCTCTTTGAAGTGCGTTAACAAGGACTATGTGGCTTCTTCCAGTTCCTCTTTGAATTCCAGCTCTTCCACAACATGGGCGAGTCCGTTTAATTCTGCTATTTCCTATGGTACTTTGACAGATGCCCGGGATAAGCAAGTATATAAAACCGTGAAGATCAGTTCTCTGAATTGGATGGCCCAGAATTTGAATTACGATACGACATCGAGTTTTTGTTATGGCAAAGATTCTCTGAACTGTGCTCATTACGGACGTCTGTATTCTTGGAAAACGGCGATGGCGGGCGCCTCTGCGAGTTCGCTTTCTCCCAGTGAGGTTCAGGGACTTTGTCCTTCAGGTTGGCATGTTCCAAGTTTTGCCGAATGGTCCACAATGTATAGTTATGTGATCTCAGTGAGCGCTTTTGGTTCTGGATTGAGTCTTCGTTCTGAAAAAAATTGGGAATATTACAGTTCCAGTTACACCGGATTGGATGAGTTTGGCTTTTCCGCTCTTCCTGGAGGCTATATAGATCTAAGTGATACCAGTTTTTATTCCCTAGGTGAGATGGCCTATTGGTGGTCGGCTTCTGAATACAGCAATAGTGAACCGTATTACTGGAATATCTCTTACAATGTTTCGGACATGAATTCTTCCTATTCCTCTTACGACACTTATGCAAGATCTCTTCGTTGCGTTGAAAACTATGCATGGACACATCCTTTTAATAGTGAAATCACTTATGGTTCCATGAAAGATACGCGGGATTCGAAAACCTACAAAACGGTGGAGATCAACGGTCATACATGGATGGCGGAAAATCTCAATTATAAAGTATCTCCCGGCAGTTACTGTTATGGAAATGATACGACTTATTGTTCCCGTTATGGTCGTCTTTATACTTGGATTGCGGCGATGGATTCTGCCAAGTCTAGTAACTATGCCCCGAGTGGCGTTTCGGGTGTCTGTCCTTCGGGTTGGCATTTGCCGAGCCAAGTGGAGTGGGATTCCATGACGGTCTATGTTGATGATCACGTGTCTTATTCTACAGGGAATGCTCTGAAGGCAAAGAGCGGTTGGGCGAATTACGGTAGTTCTTATGTTGGTACGGATGCTGTGGGCTTTACTGCCTTACCTGCGGGTTATCTTTCTTCAGGTTACTTCTCTAGCTTAGGAACGAATACTTACTGGTGGACATCCACCGAATATTCTAGTTCTTATGCTTATGAAGCTTATTTGTCCTACTCCAGCAGTTATCTGTATGTTGATAATGACAGCAAAACTTACGCTTATTCGGTTCGTTGCATGAAAGATTACGTTGCTGCGGAAGAAACGCTTTTTGGTAAATGCACCGTTGCGCTTCAGGATACGGTGAAAAAGAATGCCACTTCAAGCGTCTATTACGTCTGCGATTCTCTTCATTGGAGATTGGCAACGACGGGAGAAGCCCTGAATTACGAGGCTTCCCAATCCTTTGGCAAATGCACGGCTAAGCTTCAGGACACGGTGAAGAAAAATGCTTCTTCGGGATTGTATTACACTTGTGATTCGCTTTCCTGGCGCACTGCGACCTCAGCGGAACAAATCAATTATACGGCAGTTCAGTCTTTTGGGACTTGTACTGTAGCCCTGAAATTCACTGTGGATACCATTACCTCGACCGGAGTCGCTTATATCTGCGATTCCACCCTTCTGTGGCGTGAAGCGACTGCTTTGGAAGAAGATTATTTTGCGAGGGGTACCTGTACAACGGCACGTGAAGGCGAAAAATATAAAGGGAGCGCGGGGACTTACTGGTGTCTTTCCGAAAAGTGGTCTCTTTATCTTGCGGGAACCTTTACCGATGATCGTGATTCAAAAGTTTATAAAACGACGACGATTGGAACTCAGACGTGGTTAGCAGAAAACCTGAATTATAATCCTTTGCAGAATATATCTCTTGTTGATTCTTTGACAAAGAGTTTCTGTTACGGGAACAATGATGATAACTGTTCCATTTATGGACGTCTGTACGGCTGGAATGTCGCAATGGCGGGGGCAACCACGAGTTCGGTCTCTCCGAGTGGTGTCCAGGGGGTCTGTCCTGTAGGTTGGCATTTGCCGAGCAGTGCGGAATGGGCGACTCTAGTTGATTATGTGGATGATGTGAATGGATCCCATGGCATCGGAGCGAGTCTCAAGGCTGATACCAACTGGACTGTAGGTTACGGTGGTTTCGATGAATTCGGCTTTGCTGCCTTGGGGGCGAGTTACGGATCTTCTGCCACCTCTGCGACGTTCGGAACGTTGAGTGATTCTGGTTACTGGTGGACTTCTACCAGTTATAGCACGGCCTCTTCGTACGCCTATTATTATTCCATGACATATTCCTCAACAGGAATTTCTGACGATGATAGTTATAAATATCGGTTGTATTCTGTTCGCTGTGTACAAAATTTGAATTAGAGTTCGTTTTTCCTGAGAAAAAAGGGCATCTGTAGATGCCCTTTTTTTTATCATGATCAGAAGGAACCTGTTATTTTCCTAAATTGCGAACCATTAAACTTTGTTGTCAACTTTAACCTGAATACATTTATAATATCATGTCCGAAACGCCCAAAACCTCTGCGCAAGTCCGCGAATCTTTTATCAAATTCTTTGAATCCAAAAACCACACGTTTGTCCGCAGTGCGCCGGTGGTGCCCCAGGATGATCCCACACTGATGTTTACCAATGCGGGGATGAACCAGTTTAAGGCGATTTTTTTAGGCGATAACGCGAGAGGTTTAAAACGGGCCGTGAATAGCCAGAAATGTATTCGCGTCTCCGGGAAGCACAACGATCTCGATGAAGTAGGCAGAGACACTTATCACCACACTTTTTTTGAAATGCTCGGCAACTGGTCTTTCGGTGATTACTACAAGGAAGAAGCGATCACTTGGGCGTGGGAACTCCTCACCGAAGTGTGGAAGCTCGATAAGAGCCGCTTGTTTGTGACCGTATTCGAAAATGATGATGAAGCGTTCGAAATCTGGGACCGTGTTTCCCACCTCCCGAAAGAACGCATTATGCGATTCAATGCGAAGAGCAACTTCTGGGAAATGGGCGATACTGGCCCCTGTGGTCCTTGTACTGAAATTCATTATGACCGCGGCGATATTGCTACTCAGAAAGAAACTTTTGCCGATCCTATCAAGGGTGTGAATGGCACCAACGACCGTTATATCGAAATCTGGAACAATGTGTTCATGCAGTATGAACGCATTTCCTCGGGGGAACTGATTCCTCTCAAGGCGAAGAACGTGGATACGGGTATGGGCTTTGAACGAGTGTGCGCGATTCTCCAAGGCGTGCGGAGTAACTATGACACGGATGTTTTCTCCCCGATTATTCAGAAAATTGCGGAACTCTCGGGCGTGCCTTATGATCAGGGCAGTGCGGGAACTCCGCACCGTGTGATTGCGGATCATCTCCGCTCGGTTTCGTTTGCTATTGCCGATGGCGCGTTACCCAGTAATGATGGCCGTGGTTATGTGCTCCGCCGCATTTTGCGCCGCGCAAGCCGCTTTGCCCGCCTTCTGGGCCAAAAGGAACCATTCCTTTGCAAATTGGTACAGGTGCTTTCTGACACCATGGGCGATGCGTTCCCAGAAATTCTCGCCCGCCGGGATTTTGTGACGGAAGTGATCCGCTCCGAAGAAGATCGTTTTATCCGTACGTTGGATGCTGGCCTCGATCGCTTTGATAAGATTGTCGCTGAACTTGGCTCAAACAAAGTGGTTCCGGGCGATAAAGTTTTTGTACTTTACGATACTTACGGTTTCCCGCCGGACTTGACGCGGATTCTTGCCGAAGAAAAAGGCCTGACTGCTGATGAAGTCGGTTTTGAAAAATGCATGGAAGAACAGAAGGCCCGTGCCCGCGGAGCTCAGAAGCAAGGCATTAACACCATGGGCACTGAAGGTTGGACCGTTTTCAGCGAGGGCTCCACGCGCTTTGTGGGTTATGAATTCTCCAGTTGCGGAACCAAAGTGCTTCGTTACCGGGAAGATAAAGGAATCCTTTCCATTGTTCTTGAATCGACTCCTTTTTACGCAGAGATGGGCGGTGAAGTGGGTGAGAAGGGCGTGCTAGTTTCCGATGGCCTTGAAATCTCTGTCTTTGATACCATCAAGGTGAACGATACGGTGATTCATCGTGGTAAAGTGGTGGTGGGCACTGCGGAGGAAGCTTCCATGGGCGGTCTTTTCTTTGCCACCGTAAATGATGATTTGCGTAAGGACACGCGCCGCAATCACTCGGCAACGCATTTGCTCCAGGCAGCACTTCGCGAAGTCCTGGGCACACATGTGGCTCAGCAAGGTAGCCATGTCGCTCCAGAAGGGCTTCGCTTTGACTTCAGCCATTTCAGTGGCATGACCGCAGAACAAATTGCTCAAGTGGAAGACTTGGTGAACGCCCAAGTAATGGCCACTCTCCCGATCACCACCAAGGTGATGAAACTGGAGGATGCCCAGGCTACTGGTGCCATGGCTTTGTTTGGCGAAAAGTATGAGAATGATGTACGCGTGGTGAGCATGGGCGATTTTTCCAAGGAACTTTGTGGCGGTTTGCATGCCTCGAATACGGGTGAAATTGGCATGGTGAAAATTCTTGCCGAGACCAGTGTGAGTGCGGGAGTACGCCGCATTGAAGCGGTGACAGGTCGTGGTGCCCTGAAACTCCTCCGGGATTCCACGGCGATTCTTTCCGGCCTGCGTGATCGCCTGCGTTGCAAAGATGAATCGCTCCTGGAACGCATTGATAATTCTTTTGAAAATTTGAAAACTCTTGAAAAGACTTTGGCGGGTGTGAAACTCGAACTTGCGACTTTGGCGGCGACTGATATTTTGAAAGAGGCCGTGAATGTGAACGGAGTTTCCCTTTATATCAAGGAAATGAATGTCGTTGAAGATAAGTTTAAGGACTTGCTGGATGGCGTCCAGGCAAAGCTTCCAAAGGGTTCGGCTGTGGTTCTTGGCAACAAGACCCACGACAGTGGAAGCATTGCTGTGATTGTGGAAAAGTCCGTTCAGGACAAGGGACTCAAAGCGGGTGAATTGGTGAAACTCCTCGCGGAAATTGCGGGCGGTAAGGGCGGTGGACGTCCAGATCGTGCCCAGGCGGGAACCCGTGAGCCAGCGAAAATTTCGGCAGCGCTTGCGGCGGCGATTGGATTTATTCAGGAGAAAATTTCGAAATGAAAATCGGAAAGACAGAATCAGCATTGAATGCTGAAATCGAACGTCGTGGTGCTCTTTTCGCCGTGCTCTTGGACCCAGATGCCTCTGACGATTCCGCGCTTTTAAAAGCAGGAATTCTTGCTGCAGAAAATGGCGCTGATGTACTTCTCGTCGGTGGTTCATTTATGGGGAACTTCAAGTTGCCCGCTCAAGTGGCCGCTCTCAAAGCCGAAGTCAAACTTCCGATTATTCTTTTCCCCGGTGGCGCAAGTCAGGTGGTGCCTGGTTTTGATGCCATTCTTTTCACGACACTCGTGAGTGGTCGCAATCCAAATTATTTGATTGATGAACAGACGCGGGGTGGAGTGCTTGTGCGCGCACTTCACATGGAAGCAATTCCCACCGCTTATCAGCTCATCAACAGCGGTAAGCGTACTGCGGTCGAATTCATTAGCGGTACTATGCCGGTCCCTGCGGACAAACCCAAACTCTCCATGGTGCATTCGGTGGCGGCGGAGCTCATGGGAATGCGCTATGTCTATTTAGAAGCGGGCAGCGGTGCCGAGACCCCTGTACCGGTGGAACACATTGCCTACACGCGCAAAGCAACGGAACTCACCATCATCACGGGTGGCGGCATTCGGGAGCCCGAAACGGCTGCTATTCGTGTGGCTGCCGGAGCACAGATCATCGTCACGGGCACCCTTTGGGAAAAAGTCAAAGACCCCGCGCTTCTTAAGGAATTCGCGGCGGCGATCCATCTGAAGGGATAACCTATTTGAATAAATGCTTCTTCCGAAGCGTCGGTATCCATTGGTTTCGTTTCTGCTCCTTTAAAATCAAAAAGCGGCCTCTGTGTCGCTTTTTTTGTGATTTGAAGTGGATGCTTTTCGTCTTCGGGGAATCATTTTGTGGCTAAATGGGTTTCCCAGGCTCATAAATGTGTATTTTTCATGGATGTTGCTTTTTATTGATTTTGGAGTGTTTTATGGATAAAAAAATTATTCTGACTTATGCCTTGCGAGTTCTTGGTGTGGTTTTGGTGCTAGTATATTTTTTTGGAGGCAATCTTGTTTTCAATCTTTTCCCCGGCTTGGAAGGGAAGTCCTTGAATCCTGTTTTCTATGTAGGGGTCCTTTTTTATTTTGCAGGAGCCGCGTTGTACTACTTGTTCAATCGAAAAGATCGTAAATCCAGGAATCATGGAGAATATCGTAAATGATTCAAATTGAGAGCCTTCAAAAGACGTATCGTAGCGGCTTTTTAATGATTCCCAAAGTGGCATTGAAGGGCGTGGATATCCATGTGCCTCAAGGAATGATTTATGGTTTCATTGGTCCTAACGGGGCTGGAAAATCTACAACGATCAAGGTTCTTACGGGGCTTTTACGAAAAGATAGTGGCAAAGTGCTGGTGAACGGTTTTTCTCCGAGTGATGTAAAAAGTCGTAGGAGCCTAGGCTATTCTCCAGAGCAACCTTACTTTTACGATTATCTCACTGGGCGCGAACTCTTAACGTTTTATGGACGCCTCGTAGGTCTTTGGGGGGCGGAACTAAACTCCCGTATCTCTTGGGCGCTTTCGATGGTGAATGCGGATAAAGACTGGATTGATCGCCGTCTGCGCACGTATTCTAAAGGGATGATGCAGCGCGTAGGCCTTGCTCAAGCGATTCTTGGTAAACCAGAATTGTTGATTTTAGATGAACCGATGACTGGTTTGGACCCGATGGGTCGGCGCGATTTGCGAGAAGCAATTCTTTCCCTCAACAAAGAGGGGGTGACCATTTTCTATTCCAGTCATTTACTTTCTGATGTGGAATCCATTAGTCATCGTGTGGCGATGATTGTGGATGGTCGCGTGGTGCGCGAAGGGACGGTGGATGAAATTACGGCCTCTTGTGGCGTGGAATACCATGTGCGTACTTTGGAAACGCTTCCTCTCGCTGATTTACCAGAAGGGGTTCTCAGTGCAGGGCATCCGCAAGAGTGGATTTGTAAAGATGGAATGGCCAGGGATCGTTTTCTTTCCTTCTGTTTGAAAAGTGGAATTTCGATTGAACGAATGGATCATCAGAGGCCGAGTTTGGAAGATATTTTGACACAGGAGATTGTTCGTGCAGAGTCTTAGCAATATAGGAGTTATCGCTCTCAATACTTTTAGGGAATCTGTGCGCGATAAAATTCTTTATAACATTTTTTTCTTAGCGATCGGTCTTGCTTTTTTCAGCATTCTTCTCGGTGAGTGGTCTGTTTTTGACCGAGCTCATGTGATTAAATCGACAACGTTGAGTATCATGTCCATCTCTGGACTACTTATTTCTGTATTTGTCGGAATCAGTCTCGTGCAGAAGGAAATTCAGGGCCGTACGGTGCTCACCTTGCTTTCAAAGCCAATCAGTCGGGCGGCTTTTATCGTTGGCAAGTATCTGGGTCTTTTGGCGGTGGTGGCAGTACATCTTTCCCTTTTGACGTTGGTGTATTATGGGATTCTCTCCCTCACAGATTCAAACCCGACGCTTGATCTTTTGCAGGCCATTTATCTTGTCTTTTGTGAGATGGCAATTGTTGTGGCTGTAGCGCTTTTATTTTCGAGTTTCAGTACACCGGTGTTGAGTGCGCTTTTCACTTTAGGGGTTTACATTGCAGGACACCTTTCTGATCAACTTTTGGAGCAGGTGCGTTTTGTGCGCCGTATGGGTGAAGTTGAAGGAACAGAGAGTGTTATCATGGAAAAGACTGCGATCTTTGTCCATGCGATTTTCCCAGGCCTCTATCGATTTAATATCAGTGGTTATGTCGTGCACCAAGTCGCGTTACCTCATTTTTATCTACTATGGAATACGTTGTATGCGTTAGGTTATATCGCTGTCTTTTTGACAATTGCATCATGGTGGTTTAGTCGGAGGGATTTCCTATGAGAAACGAATATTTGGCGAAGGTTTTGTACTCCAATAAACTGGTCACTGAAGCACAGATTCAGGAAAATTGGTGCAAGATTAATACGGATCATGACTTAGGCCAGGTTCTTTGCGAAGCGGGAATCTTGGATTCCAAAATGTATACACGAGTTTTGGATTATGTAAAAACGCTAGAAGCAAAAGCGGTTGAGGTTCCTGAAGTTCAATCGGTGGCACCTGCTGCGGTAGAGAAAAAAGAAGTTCCGCCTCCTGTTTCCGCGCCACAGCCTACGATAAAATCTACTCCCTCTCCGCAGAAACCGGTGGTTCCTAAATCCGTCGTTCCGAAGGCTCCCGCGGCATCAAAAATAGAGGTCAATACTTTTTCTCTTGAAGGCAATAATCCGTTTGGTGACGTGGTTCCCTCAAGTGTACAAGTGGAAGTGATTGAAGGCTTGGAATCCACCAGTATGTCTCCCGTTTCCATTATGGGAATGGGACCCGAACCAGACGCTGTTGCCAATGCGGAAAAGGAAACGAACGCGCTTCCAGATCGCTTTGCTGTGGCTACTGGTGAAGGGAGCGTGGTAAGTCCTGAAAGTGTCAATCCTGAAACGTCCCTTTCGGGGGTGCTCGCCTATGCGCGAAACTACAATGCAACGGATATTTATCTCCAGCCAGGATTCTTGATGTTGATGCGCCAAGCGGGAAAACAGCATTATTTTTCCGATAAGTTAGTGGATAATAATCATTTGGATTCTTGGCTAGCAGAAGCCGCGAAGGGTTTCGCTGATGGCTATGAACCTTGCGTAGGGAAGGATTTCAGTAAAACGCTCGCTCTCCCGGGTGTTGGTCGCGCACGCCTCACGGTGACTTGGGAAGATGCGGCTCCTGCGCTTGCTATCCGTTTGATTCCGACGGCAGCGGTAAGTCTTGATAAATTTTATTTGCCTCCATTTTGTCTTGATTTTCTTTCATTTCAAAGTGGTTTAGTTTTTATTGCAGGGCCTTCGGGCAGTGGGCGCTCCACGATGCTTACGACAATGGGTGAAACGATTGCCGCGAATCGTCACATCTTTCTGCAGACCATTGAAAAACCAATTGAACGTCTTTTGCAAAATCCCAAAGGGATTGTAATCCAAAAAGAAGTGGGTCTTCACACTCATACGAGTGTTTCGGCCATTCAGGAAGCCATTTCTGATGGGGCGGATGTGATTCTTTTTGATCACATGGATTCTATTGATGAACTTTGGTTGCTGCTACAGGCCGCGAATGCAGGATCTCTTGTTTTTGTAGTATCTTCTGGAAATAATATTTTGGGCATGATGACTCGTTTATTAGAATGTGTTCCAGAGTCTCATCGTAGTGCTCTTTGTTTTGCACTCGCTGATCAAATGAAAGGGGTCCTTGTGCAACATTTAATTCCTGTAGTGCAGGGACAGGGGCAAATTTTGGCCTTTGAATCCATGAAGGTCACCTCCACTATTGCGAACCTTATTCGCAAAGGGGAGCTTACGCAAATACCTGCTGCAATTAGTGCCGCAAAGAATCAAGGGCAGTCTTTGGACGATTCCTTGCAAAGTCTTGTGGAATCGGGTTATATCAATGGTGTGGAAGCTTGGCAAAGGGCTTCGGATCCACGTCGTTTTAGTGCTTACCACCCTGAAATGCATGGCAAAGGAGTTTGATTATGGGAGAGATGGAATCATTTCTGGATTATGCACTCCAAGTGGGTGCTAGTGACTTGATACTTGCCGAAGGTTGTGTTCCTGCAGTTCGTTTGTTGAAACAAGTGCGTGCTATTCCTGAGGCTCCGCGTTTGGAATACGGTGATCTTGAACAGTTGACGGGGGTATTAGCAGGGGAATCGGGTTGTTTCCGTGGGGGCCCTTGGTGTGGCCGTGAGTGGCGTGTGCGCTATTCTCGCGAGGCTTTTGGCAAGATGGGTTGCTTTCACCCCATTGCCGCGGAATGCCCTGATTTTACATCCATGGGCGCTCCTCCATCCGTGATGAGTTTGTTAGGTCTGGGTGCGGGACTTGTTGTCTTTGCGGGTAATGTGGGCTCGGGGAAAACGACCACTGCGTCTGCTTATGTTTCAAGCCTCTGTCAACAGCGTTTATGTCGTGCTCGCTTTTTGGACCCTGTTCCAGAATATCCCCTAAAAACAGGGGAGAGCATTGTGCATTATCGGAGAACGAAGGTGAGCCTGGATCAAGAATTAGTTCAGGGATTGTCTTCGGGGACTGATCTTTTTTGGTTGGGAGATATCTCTCGCGGATCTTTACTCCCTATGTTACGGGCAACAGAAGCGGGCTCTTTGGTGGTTGGCTGTATGACTGCGGGCAATGCGGTGGGGGTTCTTGATTTCCTTCTTGCAGGAGAAAATTTAGAACGGGAGGCTTTATCACGTACCCTTTTAGCCTCCAATCTTAAAGCAATTGTCTCTCAACATTTATTCCCTGCGCTGAGTGGCAAAGGGGTCGTATGTGCTTGGGAAGTTCTTTATAATAATCAAATGGTTAGCTCGCTCATTCGAAGCGGGGAACATTACAAAATACCTCAGATGATTCGTTCGAGTGCTTCAGAAGGAATGCTTTCTTTGGATGATTCTTTGGCCATTTTGGTCAGAGATCATTTACTTTCAAAGGAAGAGGCCCGAAAATACGCTTTGGATGATTCTCGCTTGGTTTAGGCGGATTGTATGCAAAGAGTTTTCAACAGTACACTCCCATGGAGAGTTGTCACGATTCTCTTTTGCCTTTTATGTGTTGTCTTAAGCACTGCAAAACCAGTCAATGCGGCTCAAGTCCTGGTGGCGGATTCTTCCAATGCCCCAGCAATACTCCAGTCACTATTAGCAACGCCCCAATTGCCAATATCAAAGAATGATTCTCTTACTCAAAAAAAACAGCCCTCAAATGAAGTGGCGAGTCCGGTAACATCAGTAATTGTGAATCCTTTGTTGGCAGAAGATTCTTCCAATACAGCAGATTCTATGCAAGTAAAATTGTCTCACGACACAATCTCGGTTTCTCTCGTTCGTTCTGTTCTTTATCTCGGTGGTGGAGAGGCCTCTCCGTGGTTTTTTCTTGGCGTCCTTTATGCGCTTCGTGATTACCGAGTCCCTATAGATTCCGTCGTCGGAGCTTCGTGGGGCGCGTGGGTCGGAGCCTTATGGACAGCGGGCTGGAGCCTCGATGCCATGCAGCGTCTCATGACCGACTCTGCTATTGCGCCTTATCTCAATGAAGATCACCTGTTCCCGCAAACGAATTCCCATTCTGACTTTTATCTCCCGATTGCGAAAACGGGGCTCCCTGCTATGCAGGCCCGCTTTTCTTTTCAGAGCGATACGGCGGGTTATGTGAATCTTATTTCGCGGTCATTAGATCCTGATACTGCGGCGATGCGTTACACTTTTTTCAAATTACGAATTCAGGAAAGTTTGCAACGCGGAACAGCGGGTAAAAAGACCCCCTTCTCTGTCATCGCTTGCGATAAATTCATTTCGAACGCGCCCAATGATATTCTGCAAACGCTCCCCATTGAGGGAAATGTGCATTCTGGAGATTACTGTGCGATGGTTCCCGTGCCGGAAATTACGCCTCCTATGCTCGCGATTGTCCCCACTCCTTTTCCTATCCGTAGCGGTCCCCCTTCCGCGAATTCGTGGCGAGAAGCGGCTCTCAGTACCTCTTTAAATCGTCTCCAAGCACTTCCCGATAATTCGGTGGTGATCATTCGCCCGCACAGTCTGAGTGGTCTCAATAGCCCGGAATCATGGATGCAGGCGGGTTATAAGGCGGTAGAAGCGCGTCTCGGAGACTTCACTTCTCTCGCTTCTCGTCTGCGCGATTACCCTTCTGAAGACGATTCCATTGTGTCTCGGTTCCGGTATTTCCCTTCTTTTGACAGCATCTCTGCAGAGTTCTTTTCTCACATCAGCAACTATTGGCCAGCGAAAGATACGGGCATCGTGGCGCCGCGAAAATTTTTAGAAAACATTTTGCAATCCCCTCTTTACGATTCGGTAGCTGTGTCCTTAGAGTACAATGGGGATTTGATGATTTCTGCAAGTGTCGCTCCTGTTTTAGATTTTCGAGTCGGTGGTTTTGGGTCGAATATTTTTGGTCCCAATGCTTTTGGTGCGGCGAGTTTTCGTTATGTAAATCAGTTTGAATATCTCTTTGGTGCCGAAGCCTTTGTGGGTGCGAACTCCTACGGAGTGCGGCCAGAAATGAAACTTTCCGGCGTGTGGCAAGGCAACTGGGATTTCTTCTTTGCTGGTGATTTTTCCAAGTGGGAACCGCTTCGTGGATATTTCCACAATCAAGACCCGACTCTCCGCATATATTCTGAAACGCGCAGCGATTTTTCTGCTGGAGTCCATTATACGCTGGATTCCCTAGGGGTGATTTCATTCAACGTCACCTTGGGAGAAAGTGCTTTTGAAACTATGAATACTAATGAATATGGAGACTTAAAAACGCGTTCCTTATTCCCGCGTCTCGACTTTATTCAGCAAAGTGATGCTTTTTTACCGTGGTTTGGAAGTTCTGGTCACAGCATTGATATGCAGGCTGGTTTCCGTTCGGTGAATCTTGCCGTCAACGGAACTTATGCGGCCCCTCTCTACCTTACATCCACGGTGGAAGCGCAGCAATTCTTTTCCCCATGGGAATCACTTTCCTTGGGCGTCGGTGTTGCCGGTGGCGTCAATATCCGGAAAGAAGAAGGCCAGGGTTACGAATATCCGAGCCCCTTCCTTGTCACTACGGAATCGGAAGAAGTCGCCATCACCAATTGGTATCGCCTTCACATGAATCCCACGCCCTGGAGCACCGAATGGCCCTTCACGGAATTGAGCTCTCATCATTATGGGCTGATGCGGGCGAGTCTCGGCTTGCATCATGGGCCTCTCGGTGCGTGGCTCTTTGCCGCCTACCTGCGGGACTTTGAAGAAAACCCATCGGTGAATCTGGACGCCAATCGTCTGATACTGGAACCCACATTGCGCTTTGCCTATAAATCCATCGAAGTGCGTTGCGGTATGAATCGCCTAGTGGATTTTGATTCTTTAGACAAATTCAAAGACATCAAGGATTACCAGTATTTCTTTAAGGTCGGGAATTACTAAGCGCCGCCATACATTCTTTGACAATCAAAAGATCGCCTTCAATTTTTTTGGAGGCGTGGTGGACGATCCAGAAACTGCGTTCGATTTGTGTTTTGGCAACAGGAATCTCCGCTAATTTGCCTTTCTTCAAATCGGCATCCACAGCAATGCGGGGTAAAAACGCAAGGCCTTCTTTTGCAAGCACCAACCGATGTAAAGCCTCAATACTGCTGATGCGACCGGCAATGTGGGGTTCAATGCCCCAACTGGCAAGTGCATTGAGTGCTTGTTCTGCGGTACCGCTCCCTTCTTCTCGGAGTAAAAAGGAAAACTTTTCCAGATCTTTGGGCTTGTAGGTCTCACTTCCCTGCAAGAGGGATGGGTGAGCCACTAATACCAAAGGATCTTTGAGCACAAACTGACGGTGTAATAAGCGAGATGTTGTGCGACCCTCGACGAGAGCAATATCCAGTTCCGCATGGAGTAGCGCCTTTTCCACTTGAGCTGTATTTCCCACTAAAAAGTCAATTCCTAAATTGGCATCCCGTTTGTGAATACTACGAAGCAGTGTCGGCAAAACAAAACTCCCTACGGTTGCAGTAGCCCCTAAGCGAATACGCCGCCTCTGATTTTTTTCTTGGAATACATTTTCGGTGTCCTGAATTTGCGAGAGAATATCAGAAACGCGGGTCAGGAGTTCTGCTCCAGATTCCGTGATATAGAGCTTTTTACCTAAGCGGTCAAATAATTTTGTCTGGTAATGCGATTCCAGTTCTGCAATAGCCTGGCTCACCGAAGGTTGTGTCATGAAAAGTTTTTCTGCGGTGCGCGTCATATTCAATTCTTCGCATAACGCCTTGAAAATTTGAAAGTGTCGAAGGGTCATTGAATTCTCCAATCATAGGTATTTACCTATCAAAATTATAAAAACATATAATTTTACAGTAGTATGTGGAATGACTAACTTTGGGCTCAAGGAGAAAATCATGACCAATAAAACTCTTGCACCCACTCTTTCTTCTCATCAAAAAATGATGGCGACGGTTGTTTTCTTAGCATTTGTCTGTTTTGCGGCTCTATGGCTGGGGGGGCTATTTCCCTTGCTGGGCGGCCCCGTTCTCGCCATTTTGATTGGAGCCTCTCTCGCTCCTTTGGCTTTGAAGTCCGGCATTGTGCCTTACTGTCAAAAGGTTTCCAAATATGCGCTACTGGGTTCAGTGGTAATGTTGGGTCTTGGAATGAATATTTCTCAAGTCGTCTCCATTGGAGGAAGTTCCATCGGTTTTATGGTGACCACGGTGACGTTTGCTCTTTTAGCTTCGTGGTTCTTTTCTCGTTTACTTAGGCTCCACGGAAATACGGCGACGCTCGTAGGTGCTGGCACATGCATCTGCGGGGGTTCGGCCATTGCTGCGATGTCGGGCATTATACACGCCAAAGAAGAAGAAACCGCTCAGGCACTTTCCACCATATTTCTCTTCAACATCATCGCCGCAGTTCTTTTTCCGCTTTTAGGGCACCTCATGGGAATGGAATCCCGGGTATTTGGATTGTGGGCGGGTACGGCGATTAACGATACCTCTTCCGTACTCGCCGCCGCGTTCTCTTACGGTGGGGAATCGGGCGATGTGGGAACCGTTGTGAAAATGGCAAGAACACTCATGATTTTTCCCCTCGGCATTGTGATCGCTTTAAGGCAGCGCTTTTATGGACAACAGGCGGGGTCCTGGAAACGTACGCTCCCATTACCAGCCATCGGTTTTGCCCTAGCGATTGGCATTCGCGTGGTCGTCGGAGATACCGGCGCACCCTTGTGGGAGTGGGCCACGACAGTTGGAAAATGGCTTATGGTACTCGCGCTTGCGGCCATTGGTTTGATTACGCATCTAGGGCATATTTGGCATAACGGTCGCCGTGCCCTTGCCGTAGGGGCACTCACTTGGGCGGCACTTTCCCTATTTTCTCTCTCGCTCATTCACCTTTTTGAACTCGGCGCGTAACTTAGAGTATCATTGAGGACTTCGCCGTGCCCTAAAATTCCTCGATTCTTTTTCCCTTGTTCAAAAGTGCCGCGAGGGGCTTAATCAGCTTCACCGGGGCAAGGATAAAAAGAATGTCCTCTTCGTATAATTTCACATCGCCTTTGGGTGGAATAATTTTGCCTTTGCGAACAATAGACGTAATCACCACGTCTTTATAAAGCCCCAGTTCAATAATGGTTTTACCCACGCAGTCCGTGTCCTTGCGAATATAAAACTCAAAAACATCCAGGTCGCTTTTTTTTACGGAATGTAATTCTACGGAAAATGGAGTTCCCTGTTGCTTTGGGCCACCGGTGAGTTTCAAAAGCTTCGCCAAAGGCCCCAGAGTCGACCCCTGCACCAAGCAGGAAAAAATCACCGCAAAGAAAATAATGTTAAACACATTCCCATTCGGATCCAAACCGTAAGCCGCAGGGTAAGTCGCAAGCACAATCGGCACCGCGCCCTTAATGCCGCCCCACATCAGAAACCCGCGTTCTTTAAGAGGATAGTGAAAAGGGAAAGTGGAAATCAGCACGGCAATCGGTCGCGCCATAAACACCATCAACACGACAATCAAAAGTCCCTCTTTCCAAATATTCACAAAGTGACTCGGAAACGCCAACAGCCCGAGCATCACAAACAAAGCCATCGTCCCAAAGGTGGCGATCCCTTCCAGAAAATTGCTCACCCCGCGTTTCCCTACAAAACTGGAATTGCCGAGCCAGTAGCCCATAAAAAACACCGCAATAATTCCGTTCGCCCTGATAAAATCCGCCGCTCCATAAGTCAGCAAAATCACACCCACAATCAGCACATAATAATACCCGCGATTTTCCACTTCCAGGTGATCAAAAAGAAACCGCGCCGCATGACTCATAAGGAATCCAATCAGCACGCCGCCGCTGAATTGCCACAGCAGATTTCCCACAAACTCTAGAGGCGTCGATGATTGTCCCGCAAGAATACTCACAAATGCAAGCGTCAGCAAAATTGCCATCGGGTCGTTCGCCGCCGATTCCACGTTCAGAGTAGCCGCCAAACGGCCTTGAATCGGATTCTGTTTGGTGATCAAAAAAACGGCCGCCGCATCTGTTGACGCAATAATAGAAGCGATCATCATCGACGTAATAAAATCATAATGCATCACCAGATGAATAAAAGCCCCGAGCACCACGGCAGTAATAATGACTCCCAAAGTAGCGAGCGTCAAAGCGGGCATCGCGACCAAATGCAACTGCTTTCTCGTGGTTCGGAACCCGCCATCAAAAAGCACAAAAATCAAAATAAGATCGGCAATCTTTTTAGTCAGCTTTGCATCGTTAAAATAAAACAAATTCAAACCATCGCTCCCCACAATCACGCCCACGGCAAGGAACGCAAATAAAACGGGAATCCCGAAGCGGTTCGTAACCTTCGCCGAAAAGACGGAAGCGAGAATCAGCAATGCAAAAAATAAAATCATAAAAATCCTATCAATATTTTCCAAAAAAATTCAAATAAAAAAAACGCACAAACTAAAACGGACAACGACTCGTAAACGAACCTTATTCGCCGCCATCCTCATTCTTATGGGGAACCCTCTGAGCTGGAGTAACAAAATTCAAACTTTTCGACTGGCACATTTCATAACAAAATAATTCAGAATAATGTTGTTCACTGTACAGTCATTAAAAATGGCGAATGCGATTTCTCATTCACCCGTCACACATCTCGTATCGGTTTCATGCCGCAAAATAAACTTTGAAAAACCTGTAAATCGTTTTGGGAAAGGGGGCGTCGCTCTGCGCGGTTCATCAAACCATCGCCCCCTAGCCTCAGCCTGTAGTCTTCGGCTACCCCAAAAAAGAACTCAGCCCGAAATAGCGTTAAAGCGTTCCTCGGCCTTGTCCCAATTCACGATATTCCACCAGGATTTCACCCAGTCCGGGCGCACATTCTTGAACTTCAAATAATAAGCATGTTCCCACACGTCAATCACCATCAGAGGCTTCCACCCGAGAGTCAAAGGGCAAATCTGATCGTGCGTATCCACAACTTCCAACTCGCCTTTCTGATTCACCACGAGCCAGGCCCAGCCGCTTCCGAAGTGCCCGACCGCTTTCGCGCTAAAAACTTCCTGAAAGGCCGCGAAAGAGCCCCACTTGGCCTTGATCGCGGAACCTAAATTTCCCTTGGCTTCACCACCGGCATTCGGGGCAAGACTTTCCCATAAAAAACTATGATTCCAGAAACCTCCGCCATGATTCACCAATGCGGTTTTCTTATCGACGGGCACAGAATCCAGAGAGGTCAGAATTTCTTCTGCCGTTTTTCCATCGAGTCCCGCCGCATCGACCGCTTTATTAAAATTCACAGTGTAAGTGTTATGATGTTTGGAGTAATGAATCTCCAATGTTTGTGCATCATAATAAGGCTCAAGGGCTGTATAAGCATAAGGCAATTTAGGCAATTCAAAAGCCATGATTCTCTCCTTGTTGCAGATTTATAGATATGGGAACTTTCCCAACCCTTTGAAGTATATAAAAATCCGACACTCGAGATTGAAATTACCCGTTCTTTTTTCCGGGCCTCTTTATTATTAAATGGGTATTGCTGTTAGTCATAAGAAACCCCTATCCTCTGCGTGGGGTTCCTGATACTATAGCGACGCTTGAAGTATAGTCACGGAGTTAGGCGGGAATGCTTTTACTCCGTTCGGTTCTCAGGACCTCGCTTCGCTCGACTCATTCCGTAACGGTTTCCCGAGTCTTTCGCCTGAATTCCCATGTGATGGATGAATTCCATATTTTTCAGCAGGGGTGAAGTCAAGAATGTGATAGATCGCCTCCTATGGAGGCTTGTTCACGCCTTCCCCTTTTTAGGGGTGGCAGCAATGCAAATCAACCTTTAGTGTCGCTTACTTTTCTCCGCGGGCGTTTGCCGCGATATTCCTGTATTTATTGTGTTCTTTGAGAGATCCGCTAAAGTAGTGTGTGCCCGAGCCATCATCTTTTGCTACAAAGTAAAGATGACTGGTCCCTTGAGGGTAGAGTACGGCTTCAATGGCTTTGCGCCCTGGATTAGAAATGGGCCCAGGCATGAGTCCCAGAAATTTGCGCGTGTTGTAGGGACTATTGCAATCGAGCTGGCTTTTATAAATGGGCCCGGTCAGGTTTTTGAAAATGAACCGCACACTGGGGTCCGAGCCGAGCGAAATGCCGAGACGAAGTCTATTGAGAAATACGCCGGCGATAAGAGGGCGCTCATCCACGTTTCCAGTCTCTTCTTCCACGAGGCTCGCGAGGGTAAGTACCTGATGCCATCCGCCGAGAGTTTTCCAGACAGGGCTTTCTCTTTTTTCAAATTCGGTCTTAAGACGGAGATTTGCTTTCACCATTTGTTCAATGATGTCTTTTTCTTTAGCATCATAGGAGAAGGGATAGGTTTCCGGGAGCAAGTAGCCTTCCAGGTTGTCTGCGACGACTCCGAGATTATGGGCAAAAGTGGTGTCGTGTACCAGGCGGTTCCATTCGGTGGTGTCCAGATTTGGGAACGCTTTTTGGAGGTAAGCGGGCATTTCCCAAGTCGCGCGACCTTCCGGGATGGTGATTTTATGGACTGCGTTCTTGCCCTCTTCTAGAAATTCTACAAGTTGTCTAATGCTCAGGCTTGGAGGTATTTCATACCAGCCCGCTTTTAGAGTTGGTTTTTGGTAGCGGCACCAGAGAATAAATAGGCGTTCCGAAGAAATTAAGCCTTTATTTTGCAAAATTTGAGCGATTTTGGTGGCAGAGGCTCCTTTCGGGATGTCTATAACAGTAAAAGTATCATGGGAGGAAGGGGCTTCTATGCCCCGATAAACCCAAAAGGCTCCGGCAAAAACAGCGATCAGGCAAAAAAAAGCGAAAGTGAAAAGAATTTTTTTCATAGCTTCCAGAATATAAAAGAAAAAAAAGTTGCCGTTTGCAATATATAAAGCATATATTTGGGATAAATTGAGAAAAAGGTGTACTACCTGTTGAGGATCGATATGAAGAAGATTTTGTTCTCTGTTCTGGTTTTGTTGGTTGCCACTTCTTTCGCTGCGCCGAGTAGCGTAAAGTCTAAACGTGGTGATGTGGATCTCACCAAAGAGAAAGGTGGTGGCAGTGTTGTATGCACGGCTGGCTTCAATGATGACATGAAAATTGTGAAAGATGGTGATGATGCTGTTTTAGTCAAGGCCGCTTGTGGTCAGGGCTGGGTGGCTAAGAGTGCCGTGGAATATGTGGTTGCCGCTGCGGGTGATAAATCCCTCAAGTTGGAAGGTGTGGACGTTGTCGGTTGGTTGGATAACCCGAGTGCCGTGTTCGTGTTGGAACAGGATGCCGCTGACTTTGATGGCGTGAACATTGATCGTGACTTTAAGGAATACCTCCAGCACACGATGGACCGTGAACAAGTGGAAATGCACAACAACGAAAACTAATATTTTCTTGTTGTAAGCAAGGAAGCACCTCTTCGAGGTGCTTTTTTTGTGCACTCAGAAACAGAAATTTCCGGCTCAGCAGGACTGAAAAATATTTTCTAAAAAGGCGTGACCGTTGGTTTGCGGGGACGTATTGAGTGAATGTGGAATAGGAAATACATATATTTCAAAAAATTCATTTCAGGACTTTCGAAAGTTTTGTTTGAATCACTAAAGGGCACCTCTAAAAATTGGTTTGCGCGAATGAAATCGAACGAGGTCAAGCCAGAGCAGGAATGAAAAGTGGTGAATACTGCTTGTATTGATGCCTTCGGCATCCGCTTCGGCGCCTCGATCATGATAGCGAACGCGTTCGCTATCGCGATACTCGGCTTGAACGCTCTTCGCCACTTTGAATGACGACTGTTGCAAAAGCCGAGTACAACGGCAAAGCTCGCTTTGCCACTGTTGAGGCTCAGCAACAGAACGAAGTTCACTATGGCAAAGTACCGCAGTCGATTTGTTGCGGTGTCACATTGTTCCATCCTCACCCCTGCGGGGCTGCAAGTCAGCTCTGCGAAGCCTGATGTTCCGCGGAGGGAACCGGCTTCTAGTCATAGAAAAAGAATTTTTAGAGGTGACCTAAAGCCTTTTAGGATCTGCTTCAGGATGAATAGAATGAAACTCTTTTACTTTCTTTTAGGTTTTGCTGTCTTCGCTTCGGCGAGGGATGCTGTGCCATCAGCAGGCGCGGAAAAGGGAATTGAACTTCGGGAGTGGGTGGCTTGGGGTAAAATGCCCAGAGAGGTGAATCTGCTGCTGTGGCAGGATTCCGTGTGGATGCGATTTAATGATACAAAGTGGGGCGGAATCCAGGATGACTATCGGCTCTACGCATTCATCATGAAAAATAAAACGGTACTTCAGTCCGTGCGGGACTGTAAAGAGGCGATGTCGATTATGGATGGAGGAAGCCTGACCATTACTGTGGACAATGAAAATCTTGTTTGTTCGAATTGTTTTGTCTGCAAGGAAACATTCCCGGAGGCCTTGAAAAAATGGGATGAGTACGCGGAGGTGTATCATCGGTATGCAGATTTTCTTGTAAAAAAATATGCGCGGGTCATTGACTCTCTTGGAATTCTCTCGGAATCCACGAATATCGAGGCGATGACGGAAAAATGGAAACAGGAGAAAAATCCGGCTTACCGCCGGAGCGATTCGGCATATATTTCAGTGAGCGTTCAGGTACTACAGGAAAACATTGTGGAGTTTAATCAAAAATATAAGACCGAGGCTTTTCAGAATATCGGTTCGCGTTGATTTTTTGTTGAGGTTATTTTATGTGCTTTTTGAATAAATCGTATTCATGGATTTTGACTTTTTGCATGCTGTTGCCGCCTGTTTTTGCAGACGCCATGGATCGTTCTGGTGCGCCGAAGCCGGGTGTCCGCATGGAAAAAGCAATTCCTGGACCGGATGGACTGCAGATGGAAGCAACGCTCATAATTCCCGTGGGCGCAGGACCATTTCCGGCGGTACTGATTCTCCCCGGAGGGAACGGAGCAAAGCTCACGGGGGTCGCATATCCCCATCATGTGGATTTCGGCTGGAAACTTGTGGAACAGGGCTTTGTGGCGATGGTACTGAATTACCGGGACACTAGTCGTTTTTTTATGGATGAGCGCTGGGTAACCGATATTGAGGCTGCGCTCGATACTTTGGAATCACAGAAATCTGTGGATACATCCAGAATTTTTCTGGTGGGCTTTTCCATGGGTGGCACCAACGCCTTGCGGGTGGCGGCGCGGCGACATGAAGTGAGCGGACTCGTTTGCTATTTCTCGCCAGTGTTGTTTCCGCCGAAGCCAGGCATCCGTAGGTCGCATTCTTTCTCGCAGCCTTTGGATTTAGTGGATTCTCTGCGGTGTCCTCTGCTGATTCTCCAGGGTGAAGACGATCCCATTACGGAACCGCATCAAAGTGAACTGTTTGAACAGCGTGCCCGTGAACGGGGGATTCCTGTGACGCGAATTCTTTTTCCCGGCGGAAAACATGGATTCACCTATCGCGGGGTCTCCGGTGGAAGAGTCGAATTTAATCAGGCGCTTACGGACAGTGCTTTTCATGAGGTGCTTCGCTTTATTCATAATAAGGATAAACAATGAAAGAAATCAATTTTGATACCTGGGAAAGAAGACAGCATTTTTTGTTTTTCAAATCGGTCGCGTATCCCATTTATAACATTACCTTTGACGTGGATGTCACGCCCGTGAGAATGTGGGTGCAGGAGCAGAATGTATCGTTCAGTCTCGCGTTGATCCACTTATCCATGAAGGCCCTGAATTCCGTGGAAAATTTCCGGTACCGTCTTCGCGGTGAAACGGTGGTGCTTCACGAGATCACACACCCTTCTTTTACGGACATGAATTCCGGCTCGGAACTTTTCAAAATGGTGAACGCTCCCATGGAGGATGATATAAAAACTTTTATCGCCAAGGCTAAAGAAATTTCCCAGAAGCAGACGGTCTATTTTCCTTTTGAGGAATGGGCCCATCGGGACGACTTTGTGTTCTTCTCTCTCCTTCCATGGATCTCTTTCTCGGCTATTGATCACACGGTGAATCTCAAGCAGGGCGATGCCGTGCCCCGAGTGACCTTGGGGAAGTTCAGGGAAGAGAATGGTCGAGTACTTTTGCCTTATAACGTTCAGGTGAACCATCTGTTTGTGGATGGTATTCATCTCGGAAAATTCAAGGATGCGTTGGACCGCGAAATAGCGGGTCTCGTATGAATGAAGCTTTGCTGCATCCCATTTTCATTGGTCACGGATCACCGATGAATATCATCGAACATAACTCCTATACGGAATTTCTGTACCATTATGGGCGGCAAATACCGAGGCCCCGGGCGGTTCTCGTGATTTCTGCCCACTGGCAGACGCATGGAACGTACATTACGGGAAATCCTTACCCGCACCAGATCTATGATTTTTATGGCTTTCCGGAAGCGTTGTATGAAATTCAGTATGCACCGGAGGGTTCTGAAAAAATTGCCGAGGAGCTCGCCAGTGCGGGCATCGGTGTGAAGGTGGACCTTCGGCGAGGCATTGATCATGCGGCGTGGGCGGTGATGAAGCATCTGTTTCCCGAAGCGGATATTCCTCTTCTTGAAATCAGTCTGGATGTGGACAAGTCCGAAGAGGAACATTATCAGTTAGGGAAAAAAATTCGGGAAAACGTCGCTTCCGACATTCTTCTTATAGGGAGCGGTAACGTGGTGCATAATTTGTATGAAATAAACCCTGAAGAAAACGCTGTGCCTTTCCATTGGGCCCTTGCTACGGATCGCTGGATTCAGGAAAAAATGGATACGAACGACATGACCGCGCTCATTCATTACCAAGAAAAATTACCGCAGTACGAGCATCCCATCCCTACTAATGAGCATTATCTCCCGCTCCTCTATATCCTCGGTATGAAGGACACCCAAATGCCTGTAAGGGTCTTGCACGAAGGCTTTCAGAACGGTTCTGTATCCATGCGGTGCTTGGAGGTTTGAAAATCGGTGGTTACCGTTTTCTGAATCCATTCAGAAAAATATCTGGACCTGCCCAGCCTATATATTCAGGGAATGTCCAGCCCTCTGCGCCGTGTAACTTTTCAATGTCATGATAGTTGTCTATGCGAATGGTATCCCAGGTGTGGATCACTTTGTCATTCCCTAGAGACAAACCGACATGGCCCCACTCTTTGGTGATGCCGTGGATAGGCCCTTCCGATTTGAAAAAGACAAAGGCGCCTCTTTCTGGGGATCCGCTGTGGAGCGGGCTGTACATTTCTGCGGATTCCTTCGCTGTGTCTCCCCCGAACATTTCAAAAGAATTACTTTGTTCGTATGCGTCTTCCACGAAGGCCAGACATTTGTACTGATAATCGCAGCGATCTTTATTTGCCAGTGCCCACTGGATGGCGTTTTCAATGTAGTCCGTAAATGAATTCATTCGTTTTTTTTAGTAAATAGGTTCAGAAACAAGATTTCAAATATAGGGAAGCTCCAAAAATAGCTTTGCGAAAGAAAATTCAACAAGAACCGAGCAATAGCAGGAGTGAAAAGTGGCCAATACTAGTGGTATTAGCCACTTTGAACGACGAACTATTGCGATGTGTTATTGTTAAATTTGCCGCGAATGGATTTTTAGAGGTTCCCTATAGTGTTCTTCGCTCGTTGCAGGAGGACTTGTCCCTGTTTGGATGGAAAATCTGATTTATTTTCTGTGAATTTTTTGTTGTTCAAAATGGCGAATAGCACTTCATTATAACATTACTCGTAGCGGGAAGTTTTTATTTCCTCCCCCCTCTTGTTTTTATCGTAAAACGATTGTATATTATCGAATGACGATAAATATAGGAGAAAACGTGATGAAAACATTGAAACAAAGTCAAGTGCAGTGGCTGTGCCGCTGGATGCGCCGCCTTTCCCTTTTCTGGATGGTCTTTTTGCCACTGGCGGTATTGGTGATCTGGGCCGCTTTGCCCTGGATTCCTGATATGCTCCGGGATAGTTTTTTCAAAGGGATGCCTGTGACACAGACGACTCCTCTGGTGCGAATCTCGGGAATGCTTGCGAGCGTACCTGGCATTTTTCTGCACATCCTGTTGTTTTTTCAGTTGGCTAAGCTTTTGGGGCTTTGGGAACGGGGAAATATTTTTGACGAATCGAATGTCCGGTGTTTTTCGAGGTTGGGCGTTTATTATTTGTGGGGGGCTCTGATTGGGGTGCTGCAGCGGGCTCTTTACTCCGTTGCCCTTTCCATCAGCAATCCTCCGGGAACACGACATTTGTCCCTGGGTCTGAGTTCCGATGATCTTAGTTCTGTAGCGGTGGGCCTTTTTCTCTGGCTCGTCGCCTACGTTTTGCAACAGGCTTATCTTCTGAAGCGGGAGGCGGACCTTACGGTCTGAGGCGTATGTCTATTTGTGTGAATTTAGATCTGATGATGGTGAAGCGCAAAATGCGCTTGAATGAACTTGCCGCCCGCATTGGTATTACGGAAGCGAACCTGAGTATTCTCAAGACTGGAAAGGCGAAGGCTGTGCGTTTTGAGACACTTTCTGCCCTTTGCCGGGAGTTGGATTGTCAGCCAGGGGATATTCTGGAGTTCGTTTCTGACGGAGAGAAAAACGGGGATGAATGAAAGTGAATAGTACAATGGCGGCTGACGAAAACGCGTTACTCCGTTCGGTCTTGCGACCTCGCTTCGCTTGACTCACTCCGTAGTCGCGATTCCGCCAGCCACTACCATTCTCCGTCAAACTTTCGGAACCAAGTTTGCTCTAACAGTGCAGAAATGCCCGTTGGTTTCCTTTGCCTTCCAGACTCTAGCCCCCTATTGGAGGTGGTCGTTTACAGGAAATCTCTGCGTTTGCGCGCGGTGTGGTCCGGGTGCACCAAAAAAAATAGGTGCTTGGAAATAAAAAAAGCGGCATGGAGTGATGTCGCTTTTAATTTGTTGTCAATTTAGAGAATTTACCGGCGGCGGTTCGCCATTTCTTTTTTGAGGATGTCCATGACGGGGCCTATTTCTGCGGGGGCCTTGAAAATGGGATTCGCAAATTTTGAGGAGATCCCTTCGAGGGTGTTCTCGTGGTAGGCGACTTTGAATTCGGTGAATTTGAGGCCGTGCGCGGTGCTGATGACGACGACTTCTTCATCCGGGGCGATTTTATTTTCACTGCGGAGTTTGGTGAGGGCTCCGAGGGCGACTCCGGTGTGCGGGCAGCAGTAGAGTCCGGTGCGATCGGCCCGGTGAGCGGCATCGGCGAGTTCCTGTTCCGAGACGGAGATGACCATGCCGTTGTAGTTTTTGATGGCGCGTTCCGCTTTGGGGTAGCTTACGGGGTTGCCGATCTGGATGGCGCTCGCGAGTGTTTTTTGCGCTTTGACGGGGATGAGTTTGTCGAAGCCCCGTTGATAGGCTTGGTAGAAGGGGTTGGCGTTTTCGGCCTGAGCGACGATGATGCGCGGCTTTTTATCGATGAGGCCCATGGCGAGGCAGTCGTCAAAGCCTTTGGCGAGGGCACTGACGTTGCCGAGGTTGCCGCCTGGGATGATGATGGTGTCGGGGACGTGCCAATCGAGCTGCTGACAGATTTCCGGGCTGATGGTTTTCTGACCTTCAATGCGGAGGCTGTTCATGGAGTTCGCAAGGTAAATGCGGTTGTCGGCGGTGACCTGTTGCACGATTTGCATGCAGCCGTCAAAGTCGGTGTCGAGAGCGAGTACGATGCTGCCGTTGCTGATGGGTTGTATCAGTTGGGCGATGCTGGTTTTGCCCGCAGGGAGAAATACGATGCTCGGAATTCCTGCTTTGGCGCAAAAAGCGGAAAGCGCGGCGGAGGTGTCCCCGGTGCTTGCGCAGGCGACGGCGTCAATGGCTACACCTTTCTTGATCATGTGATTGACCTGGCTCACGAGCACGGTCATGCCCAAGTCTTTGAAGCTTCCCGTGTGGGAGTTGCCGCAGAGTTTGACAAAGAGCTTGTTCATGCCGAGCTCTTTGGCGAGCGCACTCGCATCAAATAAGGGATTCCAGCCTTCTTGGAGGGTCACGATGTCTTCTTCCGGGATTTCCGGGAGTACCATTTCGCGTTTGCTCCAGATGCCGGACATGTCGGCAGGTTTGAAACTCATGCGGCGTTCGGCAAAGAGTTTTTTCCATTCGAGGGGACTTCGGCTTGATAAAGCTTCGCGGTCGTGGTGGACTTCGAGGAGGCTTCCATCAACGGTGCTTCGATAAATTACCTGATCCAGAGGGTAGGTATCGGTGCCATTGATATTTTGAAACTGAGCATGAAAAGGCTTCATAGTATCCTCAAAAATTTTACAGTTCAAAGCTAGCAATAATCTGTAAGATCAATAGTTTGTATATTTGCAACCGAGTTTATTTTTCATTGGAGTTTCTGTGAAGAAATCCGTATTTCTTTTCTTTTTTGCGCTGCTGCCATCCTTGGCTTTGGTGGCGTGTCTTTTTGATTCCTCTGATAGTTCCCTGGTGTCTTGGCTTGATGATCAGGGCTTTCCTTCGAATTATAAAGTGGAGACGGTTTCGATTGATAGTATTTATCCCGTTTCTGCGGCAGTGGGCTTTGACAGTACTCCGCGCAAACAATCGTACCAAGGGGTTCTGGGCAATGTGTCCGGGATGAATCATGAGTTAGTCTTTGATTTTTGTTTTAGAGATGTTTCTTTTTTCTCAAAGTTTGAGAATACGGATTCTGCGGCCGCATTTCTTGCACTTTACTTGGATTCCGCCTTTTATGATCAGGCAGGGATAGCAGATTCTCTTCCGATAGGTGAAAATCTGGAAATCAATTATACTTGGATTTTGGACAAGGGTGTAGGGGATGATTACCTGGATAGCGTAGGTGACATCAAAGATTCCATTTGGCTTCGGGAATTGCGGGGCTGGAAGAATGCGCCGACGGTTGATACTACTTACACTGTGAAAGTGAATAATCTGGATTCTGCGATTCGTTTGGATTTGCCGGGTTCCTTGGTGAAAGCGTTAATGACGATAGAAGATGGAGCTCGTCTACAATTGCGTATGTCTGCTCCCCATTCCAAACGGTTGTACCGCATCTATGGCCCTTCTTCTTCGCCTCCGCCGTTTATGCGTATGCGTGTGACCGATACCGATTTTAAGAGCGTATGGCCGTTTCGCATGGGTCTTGTGAGTACTAGCGAAGAAACTTGCAAAGACTGTTTGATTTTGCATGGTGGAGTTTTGGAATCTTTGGTGGTGGATATTCCGGGGGAAAAGATCCTGAATGCTCTCGAGAATCTATACGGCGATGATTTCCCCTATACCGAGGGCGATAGTATGGATGTACGTCAGGCGGTGGTGCTTGCGCGTTTGACTATGGGACGTAGTAATTCCATGGACGGCTCTGAACTTGGGCTCCCGGTTCAGGTTGCCATCGCTTCTTTTGTGGATAGCAATGGGGCTGAAGTACAAAAGACGGAAAGTTATAAGCTGAATCGTGAGCTTATCAAGGAATCGGGACACCCCAATTTGGTATTCATGGAAGGAGATTCCTTGTCATTACAAATGACATACGGAATGCGCTCCTACATTAATCGCGCGGGTGCTGGGGCTAAGTTGCGAGTGGTGCTTCGTATGGGCCGCTCCATGCTTGCTCCTTATGATACTCTTTACTACGATCACCTCACAAGTGATGGGGAAGATTCCGTTTATATGTTCATGGATTATTTGACTTATTCTCGTTACGATTTTACGGAAGAAATGAAGAGCCCAATGTCGTTAAAACTTTGGCTTGCAACGAAGAGGGGGGATGACGAATGATCCGCAATAGTTTGTTTACTGTACTTGTTTTGATTATTTGTTCTCAAGCAGCGTCCTTGATCGGATTAGAGGCTTTAGGTAAATCAAGTGATGGTCTTTCTGCTCCATTTCTTGGTCGCGGTAATGCGGGTCATGCAAAAACAGGGGATGGTCTTTCCTTGTGGAACCCCGCTATTTTGGCGTTCGAAGAAAAAGTAAGCTTTGTGGCTGATATCTCTTATGAAACGGTTGCGGCTTCCAATGGGGACGTTTCTTATTCCACCACCTCTTTTGATATCCCTTCACTGATGCTTTCTTTCCCCTTGGGACGATTTGGGGCTATCGCTGTAGGTGTTGTGCAGGAGTACTCTTCAAATTTGCGCGTGGAGGTTTCTGATTCTTCGACATCGAATTTGGCAAAGTTGGAGTATCAAGGAAGTTTGTTTGAGTTGACTCCAACCTATGCACTTCGTTTGCCTTTTTTTCGCCGGATTTCTTTAGGTTTTACAGGGCATTTTGTGATGGGCGGGAATTCTCGTGAATTGACGCTTGGAGCGGACAATAGTGCCGTCGCCGAAGATGATGCTTGGGCTACCAATAATTCAGAACTTACCGATAATGTTGATGGTACTTGGGAAATAAAAAATCACCCTGCCTACTATACAGGATCCGCAGAATATAAGGGGCGTGATGTAAGCTATTATCTCTCTTACACAACGGCTTATGTTCTCGCAAATGATTTGGAATATAATTTTGAATTCAGCCAACTGGATACTTTGGTTCCCACAAAAATAACACGTGAAATTGATGTGCCCGCAACATTTGCTACCGGTGTGAATTACCAATTTTTAAAGCGTCACAATGTGATGTTTGATTTTATGTTCCGTGGTTGGGATAAAAACATTCCCAATTTAGGAGGGGGTTGGAATTTAGCGGATTCTACAGAAACGCAAACGGAGTTTCTTGCGGCTATTGGTTACCAACGAGATGGCAGTAGCGTTATTTATGACAAATTTTGGGAAAAAATCACTTATCGTCTTGGGGCGTGGACTCGTAATTGGTACATTTCCGATGTCACTGAGTATGGTGGTGCTTTAGGTGTCGGAATTCCTCTGGGTCGTCGTGGCACACAATTGGATATAGCTGTACAAGGGGGATTGCGAGAATCTGAGAACGATTCATTCTGGGACGAAAAATTTGTGGGAATTACATTGGGTCTGACTGGTGTTGGATCATGGGGTGTGACCCCTCGGAATTATCGCTAAAGAAATGCAAGGAGCTAAAATGAGTGAGAAAAAACAAGTGAAAAAAATGTCCACAAGTAAAACTTCCGCGAAACCCACGGCAAAAAAGACTCTTGATGTAAAAGCTGCTGTGAGATCTGCTGTGAAAGGTGCCGTGGCTAAAATTGAAAAAAGAATGGCCAGTGTGACTGAAAGGAAAACCACAAAGCCTGCCGCAAAATCACCTGCAAAGTCTGTTGTCGCGAAAGCAGTTGAAAAACCCGTAGTGAAGTCTGTTAAAAAAGAAGCCGCAAAGCCCATCACTAACAAGGTCGCTGCGAAGCCTGCCGCAAAATCACCTGCAAAGTCGGTCGCTACTAAGAAGGTTTCAAAGGCTCCTGTGGATGCTTCTCAGCACTCTTTTTCTCCCGAATACTTGGTTTTGATGCAGCGCGATCCGAATTGGATGCACGCATTTTGGGATGTGAGTGAAAAGCGTCTTGCCGATGCCATGCTCGGTGGATCGAAATTAGTGCTTCGCCTTTATGATGTGAGCTCTGATTTAACGGTTCGCAAAGCCAAAAATCGCAAGTTCCGAGACGTGGAAATACCAAGAGAAGCAAAGAGCTGGTATATACAAAATCAAGGATCTTACGCTTGTTCTGCAAGCATTGGCTCTGTGGACCAATCTGGTAATTTTTCTCCTTTTGTGAATTCCTCTTCGTTGCAAACATTTAGCTTTGATGGTGTCAGTGCAGAAACAGACAACCCCTTTTTCAAAGCGTCTATCGGTAGTGCAGGAATTGGTGGTTTCGGTAGTTCTGGTCTTACCAGTCCTTCGGCAAATTCTTGGTTTGAACGCCTCGCAAGTTCTTCGGAATCTCTTTCTTCGGGTTCCCTTTCGAGTGGTGCATTAGTGGGTTCTTCTGTTGATTCTGTGAACTATGGGAAAGATTTTTTCTTGTGGGTCAAAACGCGCCTTATTGTTTATGGTGGTACACGCCCTGATGCCCATTTGCAAGTACGCGGAGAGTCTTTTCCGCTCAATGCTGACGGAACGTTCTCGTTGGAAATGGACCTTCCTGATTCTACGCAGGTCATTCCAGTATTTGCAACCGACAAGGATGGCGATTTTCCCACAACGATCGTGCCTATTGTTGTAAAACGTACGGAGTAATTTCTTTGAACATGAATGGCAAGGGAAAGCTCCTTCTGCTTTTGCATGCGCATCTCCCGTTTGTGCGCAATCCGGATTACGACCGATTTTTGGAAGAAAATTGGTTGTTCGAAGCACTCTCTGAAACTTATTTGCCTTTGGTGCAGACGCTTTCTCGACTTGCCGAAAAGGGAATCCCCGGGACGCTTAATTTAAGTGTTTCTGCTCCGCTTTTGCATATGCTTGCGGATTCATTGCTTTTGGAACGTTATACGCGGCATTTACAAGAACAGTTGGCTCTTTCCGAGAAAGAGTTGGTTCGTTTAGCGAACGATTCGGAACTCCTCGAAATAGCTCGTTTTTATCATACAAGACAATTAGAATTGATCGATACTTGGGATCATCGTTGTGGGCGTGATGTTCTCGCGACTTTTCGTTCTTTGGAATCTCGGGGCAAACTCACGCTTTTAACGTGTGTGGGGACGCATCCTTTTTTACCTGCCTATCAATCGGATGTGGGTTCCATTCGTTTCCAGTTAGCACTGACGGTTAAAGCTTTTGAAACTGCATTTCACAAAAAGCCCAAGGGACTTTGGCTCCCGGAATGCGGCTATTTTGATGGTTTGGATGCATTACTTGCTGAGTTTGGCTTTGAGTATTTCTTTTTGGAAACGCACGGCGTTTTACTGGCGACGCCTCCGCCTCGTTATGGTGTATTTTCGCCTATGAGGACCCCTGCGGGGCTTTGCTGCATGGGACGTGAACAAAGTAGCTCTGTAGAAGTGTGGAGCCGTACTCATGGTTATCCGGGTCACCCTGACTATCGAGAATTTTTTAGAGATATTAGTAAAGAACTTGGCAAAGATTACCTTGGTGAGTATTTCTTTGCGGGCGACACACCCATAGATACGGGGTTCAAATATTATCGCATTACGGGTGGAGAAAATAAGGCGATTTATCGTCCGTGGCAAGCGATGCTTTTGGCTCGTGAGCATGCACGATTATTTATTGCGAATAGGGAATCCACCATTCTGTCGCTTGCTCCCCAGATGGATTCACAGAAACCTTCGATCCTTTGTCCTTATGATGCGGAGCTTTTTGGCCATTGGTGGTTTGAAGGACCTCAATTTATAGAAGGTCTATTTGAAAGAGCGGCGGCTTCTCATTCCATAGAGATGGCTTCTACAGAAGGAATGCAACCAGATAACGGTGATATTGAAAAGCATCATCCGGTCTTTTCTTCATGGGGCGAGGGCGGTTTTGGATCTGTTTGGATCAATAGTGAAGTGGATTGGATTTATCCCTTATGCTATAAGATGCTTGCTTGTTTTCGTGAGTGTAGTGCGGTGAAGCCTGTGTCCAAAATGCAAAAACGAATTCTTGCTCAGATGGCACGAGAAATAGCCCTTTTCCAAGCTTCAGATTGGGCTTTTATGATTCATAATCATTCTGCGGAAGATTTTGCGAAAGGTCAACTGCACGAATATTTTGAAAATTTCACGCACTTATACGAAATGTTCTCAGCAGGCTCTGAAATGGATGTTGAACTCCTTTCTAAAATCGAAGCCAAAGACAACATTTTCCCTTGGATGAACGAGTCGTTTTATCATTTTTTGTAGCACCTTGCGTCCTATTTTTTAGGCGTTTTCAAGGTGCTTCTAAATTGAATGTTAAAATTGCAAGGCGAGAGAGGCACCCGCGCGTTGATGATTCAAGTCAATTTGAGGGATCAATTTGAGTTCCATTTGTGATAATGGCGCATTTTGCAAACGGCTTTGATATAGGTTTAATCTGTTTTGTTCGCGTAGAGCCCTGTGTGACTTGCTTCTCCCCACAATTTTGAGCGTGACACCTGTGGCAATCCCTGCGACACCCACAAGAGTGGTTACGTAGCCAAAGGCGAATAATGGAGCCCCATCTCCTCCTGTGGTACAAGTCTCGCCGTAACCGTTGTCTTCACAAGTTTCTTCAAGGTCTCCTGCTCCAGCGATCATCGAGACGATGCCAAGAGTGGTAAGACCGATACCTCCGAATAAGAAGAAGTTCCCTTTGGAACGAAATGATGCAGCACTTGCATTATAACGAGTGATATTTTGCTGGTAAATTGCGGTGCTATCTTCTGCAGCAGGCGCGTAATAATAAATAACCACTGGCTGTTTAGGCTGCGCTTCGGTTGTTTGCATAGGGGCCACTACAGTTGAGGTTCCCTCAGTTTGAGCTAAAGCAAACGGGGCGAACGTAAGGGCACAAAGCGTCAAAAAAAAGAATCTCATAAAGCTCCTCTGATGATTATAGAATAACAAAAATGAGCCTAAATTATAGCAAGCATTTCATTTAATGTAAATGTTTATCTTACCATAGGTTGGGGAAATGCGTGGATTTACTCTGACGTTTTTGAATCGTTACAAAGATAAATGCTATGATGCTTTGTATTCTTGATCATTTTGGGGTAATCCGTGATATACTGAAGTCCACGAGATTCTTTGCGCAATAAGGCACTTTGAATCACAAGATTTGAATTTTGAACCGCGTTACGAAATTCCAAAAGAGCCAAATTTTTGGGCCCTTTGACTTTCATGGCCGCGTCAACTTCTACGAGAAATTTTTGAATTTTTTCAAGTCCCATGGTGAGACCTTGTACGGAGCGGATGATACCACAATGTTCCCACATTATTTTTTGAAGGGCAAGACGACGTCTTTTCCAATGGGCTCCGTCAGAAATAATCACATTTTCCAGTTTGATTTTTTGAGGTCGAAAAGACGTTTTTAGAATATCAGATTTCTGAATATTTTCGACAGCACGAAGCGCAAATACAACGCTTTCCAAAAGGGAATTGGAGGCGAGGCGATTCGCCCCATGCACCCCTGTGGCGGCAACTTCACCGCAAGCATAGAGCCCTGGAATTTCAGTGCGGGACCAAGAATCAACAAGGACCCCCCCACACATATAGTGGGCTGCTGGGACTACAGGAATCCATTGCTTTGTCATATCTATACCCACTTCCATACATTTGGCATAAATATTGGGAAAATGAGTACGAATGTCCTTAGACGAACGAGCCGTGAGATCGAGGTACATAAAGTCTTTGCCGGTGCGCTCCATTTCAAAATGAATCGCGCGAGCAACAATGTCACGTGGTGCAAGCGAACGGAGAGGATGGACCCCATTCATAAATTCTTCGCCATCATGATTTTTTAAGATGCCCCCAAAGCCACGGACAGCCTCTGAAATAAGGAATGTCTTTTTGAGCTGCGGGGCATAAAGAGAGGTCGGGTGAAACTGCATGAATTCTACGTCTTGCAGTGCGGCGCCTGCGCGGGCGGCAATGGCCATCCCTTCTCCGCATGCATCAGGCGGGTTCGTGGTGTGGAGCCAGAGACGGCCTGCACCACCCGTAGCAAGAATGGTCGCTTTGGCATAAATAGCCTCAACGGCCCCTGTTTTTTGATGGATGACTTTTGCTCCAACGCAGCGTTTTTTATTGCTTGAAACTTCGACGATGACATCTTCTACAATGCAGTTTTCTAAGAACTGAATGCTTTTGGTCTTGTGTAACTGGACCAGAAGCGCACGCATCATTTCTTTGCCAGTAAGGTCTGCCGCATGAAGAATTCGTTTTTGACTGTGTCCCCCTTCTAAGTGGAGGTCAAAATGAATGTTCGTGTCGATGGCTTCGGCTGGGGTAAATTGAACGCCCCATTTCACAAGCTGATCAATAGTTGCTGGACCTTGTTCTGTAAGAATTTTGACGGTTTCTTGTTTGCAAAGGCCTGCTCCTGCTTCCAGGGTATCCGCGATGTGCAATTTGAATGAGTCTGAGGGAGCTGTGACGGTCGCAATGCCGCCTTGGGCATAATTAGAAGATCCATCGGGACGGGAGCCTTTCGTTAATATAAGCACGGAAAAACCATTTTCTGCGGCATGAAGTGCTGCACTAAGGCCGGAAACACCAGCACCGAGAATTAATATATCGTACAAAGAAAGCCTCTGGAATAGTTTTTTAAGGCTTTTCCCATGATAGAAAAAATCACTAGGAACGGCTAGATAAAGAAAATCACCCTGGTTACCAGCCCTAGTTTGTGAAATCCTTGGTTTCTTAAATTAAAAAGGGTAGTGAGCCATATTTTTTTGTTAAATTTGGCGAGTCAATTTTTATGGAGCTTCCTCTATGCTGACTTGGATTAACGAAAACGCTAAATGGGTTATTGCCATCTTTGCTGTAGGCATTATGTTGGGCCTTCTTGCTATGGACCGTACCCCGGCACAAAATCACCAGTATCCGATTGGGCGTGTGGATGGGGAGCCTATCTCTTATGCTGAATATGATGTGCGTGTAAAGAAAATTGTGGAAAATCGTTATAAAGATACGCATCTTGAAGACGAACAATACATGAAGCTTCGCAATGATATTTTCCGCTCTTTTGTACAGCAAGCGTTACTCAAGAAACGTATTGAAGAAAATGGGTTGGTGGCGTCTGTTGCTGAAATGAAAGCGGAGCTTCGCAATAATTCGGATGCCGTTCGCAATATGGTGGGCCAGGAAGCGCAACAGCGTCTCTATTCGATCCAATCTTCCGCAACGAGTAAGGAAGATGCGAATGCTCGTATTCAAGCTTACATTTCTACCTTGCCTCAGTTCCTTGTGGATTCCAATTTCAACAAGGATGCTTACGATCACTGGTTGGATACTCCTGAAGCTTACGAATGGGTGGCGATGGCAAACTATGAAAAGGACCTCGAGACGATGTCCATTCCTGCAAAACAATTGCAACTGTTTGTCTCTGCAAACGTGCATCCAACGACTCTTGAAGCTGAATGGAGTGTCGAGAAGCGTTTGACTGAGCACGAACTGGAAGTGGCTGTTGTTTCTGGTGACGATTTTCAAGCTCCTGCAGAGTCTGTGGACAGCTTGACCGTGAATGCTTATTTTGCGGCAAACCCGGATAGCTTTTTTGTTGAGAAAGATTTGGCGAAGTTGCAATATGCAATTCTCCCAGTGGTTGCCACTGCAAATGATGATGCGAAAGTTCGCGAATATGCGATGACGCTTTATTTCCAATTGAAGGATACGACTTCGGTTGCCAACTTTGATGAAATGGCCCGTGTCGCTTCTGAAGATTTGACCACTGCCGCTGAAGGTGGTGTTTTGGGTGACTATACTGCTCGTGGTGCTTGGGTGAAGGAATTTGAAGATGTGGCTTTTGCTTTGGATTCAGGGGCGATTTCTGAACCAGTACGTACAAAGTTCGGTTACCATATCATCCAGTCTCATGGAAAAATTATTGATTCCACCGGCACCGAAAAGGTGAAAGTTTCCCATATTCTTCTCACGGTGACCGCTTCTTCTGAGACGGTTGATAGTTTGGAACAGATTTTGACCTCTATCAAGACCGCTGTTGAAAATGATGATGTCAAGTTTGAAGATGCTGCTAAAGCGAAGCATGTTCCCGTTCGTTCAAGTGATTGGATTGGCCGTGGTGATATCATTCCTGAACTTGGATTCTTGAATGGCCTTTCCGCCTTCGCCTTCGTTAATAAGGAACGTCCAGACCTTTCTGATAGCAAGGTTTCCGCGGTTCTTAAGAATAAAGAATTTGTCTTGGTGGCTACAAAGACTGACAGCCTTGTTGCGGGGAGTCGTAGTGTTGCCTCTTTCTATAGCCAGATCAAGAACAGTTTGCTTGCGAAAAAGTCTGCTGAGAATGCGGCTCATTATCTGAATTCCGTTGCAGACAAGGTAAAGTCGATTCCTTCTCTTGCTCCTCGGGATACCACAGACACCACGGCTGTCGCTGTTGCTGATTCGGGAGCAAATACAAGTATTGAAAAGGTTAAAGTGGAAACTATCACCGCTTCCTTTGATGGATACGTGCCAGGAATTGGTTACGCGAATCCAAAGCTTTACAATGTGTTGAAACAGAAAGTGGGTGAATGGGGTCCTGTGATCACAACGGATCGCGGTGCCGTGATGGTGAAGGTTATTTCAAAGAAAGTTCCTCTTGAATCTGCAGTAAATGCGGCGGTTCAGGAAGAGCTCGCGAATACATGGCGTTTTGGTTATACTACGGTGTTTAATGAATATATGTCTGCTATGGAAAATTCAGCAAAAGTGGAAAACAATATAGACCTTTACTTTAGGGATTGATTTTTCTACTATTGGGCTCACCGGTTTGGCGTGTTCGTCTAGTGGTCCAGGACGCTGGCCTCTCACGCCGGTAACATGGGTTCGAGTCCCATACACGCTATAAAACAAAAGAAAACCCGTAGACCTTTATAAAATAAGGAACTGCGGGTTTTCTTTTTTGACTGGCTATTTTTAAAAAATCCACAATTGGATTTGTGGATTTGTCACACTTTCCCTTTATCGAATCACGAGAGATGCTAATGAGATTTCCAAGCTCATACGGCTTTCAAATTTTCCCATTTTAATTTCATAATCGAGATCCCCGAGACGTTTGATCACACGGCAAAGAATAGGCTTGTTCCAGTTTCGTGCTTTGCGGGGCTCGTTCTGTTTAGTACAAAAAAGCCATTCATTGACGCCTAATTTGGTGGCGATATCTTTGGGGGACATCCCATTATCCAGCATGGAACAAATATGGAGTAGACGCACGGAATAGGACTGTAAGGCTGAAACTATGGCAACACCATCGACATTGGAATCCAGAAGTTCTCGGAGTTTTTGCGTGAATGCGCGCGCATCGCGATTTCCGAAAGATTCTCGAATTTCAAAGGATGCAATTTCACGTTGTGGAACGACCATAAGCCGCGCTTGTTCTAACGTAATTTCCTTGCTCTCTCCCGCAAAAAGAATGATTTTCTGAAGTTCAGCATCAATGATAGATAAGTCAGTGCCGAGAGCGTTAGCAATGTATTCTACTGCCATTGGCTCTATGCGTTTACCGAGATTCGTTTGTACGTGAGTGGTGATCCATTTGGGAATGTCCCATTCGCGGGGAGAGTCGAACTTCTCAATTTCCCCGACGGTTTTAAGTATTTTATAGAGTTCTCCGGTACCCTTGCCGCCTTCTCCTGAATCTTTTTTGGTGGCTTTTGCCGCGAGCTTTTCAAATTCCAGAAGGAGTTTACAATCCGGTTTTGTCGAAAGCCAATGGGTGAGAGCATCTATATCACCTGATTTGAGAGCTTCCCCTTTGCGCACCACAACAACTTGTTCCGATGCAAACATAGACATAGAATCACAGGCTTCCATCACCGCATCCGCGATAGAGGGGATACTCGTGTCGGTCGCAAAAAGAAATTTTCTGGCGAGAGGGTCGTTTTTCCTTTCGCCGAGCGTTTTTTCTAAGAACTGATCGATGCGCCGTTCTTTGGAGAAAAGGTCATCGCCGACGAGTGTGAGAATCATGTGTTACCTTTGAACTCAACGCAATAAAAATGCAAGAACAAGGACTGGAGGTATAGGTTCTACTTGTAGTCTAGAACTTCAAATTGATTGATACCCTTAGGTGTCGTCACATTGACTACCGCTCCACGGGATGTACCCATGAGCGCTTTGCCAATGGGGCTTGTGAAGCTGATTTTACCGTTCGCTGGATCGACCCCTTCTGGGGATACTAATTGGTATTCCTGACTCTTACCCGTTTTCATATTTTTAACGGTGACCGTTGCTCCAAATTTAATGGTATCGGATTTTGCAGGATCATACTTGATGATCTTCGCGCGTGCGACCCGGTCTTCCAAAAAGCGGATTCGGTCTTCAATTTCGCCTTGACGATCTTTTGCGGCGTGATATTCTGAATTTTCCTTCAGATCACCTTGCGCACGGGCCTCTGCAATCTCTTCAATGATATTGGGGCGGAGTACTTTTTTTAAATTATCCAACTCTTGGGTGAGTTGGGTGTAGGTCTCTTGTGTAACAGGTATACTATCCATATTCTACAAGTTAAAAATTTTTTGATGCTCCGTGATTGTATTGGGCGCTTAGGAGATTGATATGTTGACGATGTTAAAAGATGGCGGTGTTTGTACGCCCAAAGGATATTCTGCGGCAGGAATTCGCGCGGGAATCAAGGCGAGTGGAAATCCGGATCTCGCACTTTTGAAAAGTGAAATTCCTGCGCGTTGCTTTTCTGTTTTTACTTTGAACAGAGTTAAAGCCGCTCCAGTGCTTTATGATAAGGATGTGCTGGAACATGCGGATCGTATTTCAGCAGTCATTGTAAACAGCGGAAATGCAAATGCTTGCACTGGTGTTCAAGGTTACGAAGATAGTGCAAAGACTGCTTCTTTGGTGGAAGAGGCTTTGGGTCTTGCCCCTAAGAGTGTCCTTGTTTGTAGCACGGGTGTGATTGGACACATGATGCCCATGGATAAAATGGAAGCGGCTATTCCGAGAGTGGTGGCTGAATTGAAATCAGATGCTTCCGAATCTTTTGGCCGGGCGATTCTTACAACAGATCTCGCGTTAAAGTCTTTCGCGGTTGAACTTCATACAGAACAGGGCGTTGTTTGCATCGGTGGTGCTTGTAAAGGCAGTGGTATGATTCACCCGAATATGGCAACAATGCTTGCGTTTATCACAACGGATGTTGTACTTCCAACGGATTTTTTCGCGGAATTTCGCACGAATATTGATGACTCTTTTAACGCCATTACGGTTGATGGGGATACCAGTACCAATGACACCTGTATTTTGCTTGCGAATGGCATGAGTGGTATTGATTATGCAACGTTGACACTTACGGAGCAGGGTGAATTTCGTCGAGGCCTCGCTTGGGTCATGCAGGATCTTGCAAAATGCATTGTGCGCGATGGCGAAGGCGCTACGAAGCTCATCGAACTTCGTGTGGAAAAAGCGGAATCTCATAAGGATGCGCTCAAGATGGCACGCTTTATCGGTACGAGTAATCTTGCAAAATGTGCCATGTTTGGTGAAGATCCGAACTGGGGACGTATTCTCTCTAGTGCAGGGTCCAGTGGTGTCAATATGATTGCGGAACACACGGATCTTTATTTTGGCGAGGTTCAGGTTTTGGGTGGGGGGCGTCCACTGGAATGTGATAAAGAGGCTCTTCACGCTGTGGTACGTCAGCGTGAATATGTGGTGAAGTTGGTACTCCATGTGGGTGATGCTTCTGCAAGTGCTTATACGTGCGACTTGAGTTATGATTATGTGAAAATCAATGCGGAATATACCACCTGATTTCAGCGAATCCTATAGGGCACTATAAAAAAAGAGACCGATGATGGGTCTCTTTTTTATTGAAAAAAAATAAGTACTTTTTTCGTGACAAAATTTAGTCTGCGACTAGGGAACTAAGCGTTCTAGGCTTGTTCCAGGGTAATAGTGTGAGAGAATTTCCTGGTAAGTTTGCCCTGCTCTTGCTCTTGCACGAACCCCCATTTGACACATTCCCACACCATGTCCAAAACCACGCCCCTTGATCACCCAGTGATCCCTTTCTTTTGAAATTTCAAAATTGGAAGAGGGGAGTATTTTTGTGCCACGTTTAAATAGCCAACGCGTCCGATCATTCTTTACTTTGATTGTACCCTTGTTGGTTTCTACAAGAAGCGTTTTCACACGTCCTCCTGGCAGACGATCAAGAATTGTAATCTCATTAATTTTGGTAAAGTTGGGAATTTTGTCTGCTTTAGCATCGGCGGCATTTTTTCTCAAAAGTTCAGGGAATTCTTTTTCCGTATAAATCCATTTCCAATGACTGTAGCTCGATTCATTACACCATGCTTTTCCATCGGGCCTGAAGTCGGGTTTGGATTGCAAATAGGGGAGTCCTCTCTGGCCCCAGGTTTCGAGATTTTCTGTGTATCCACCGCAAGTAGAGTGATAGTAGGCTTCAATAAAAGTACCATCAAAGGTGAGCACTTCACCCACGGTAGCATCGACGGCTGTGTTGGTGAGGGCCACTTCCCCCGAAGCCCCGTTGTAGACTTGGTCTTTAACATCCGCATAGACATCAAAGCCTTGAGAGGCACGGGATCCAAAATGGCGATAAGCATAAGTACGGGCTGCTACGGCTTGAGCCTTGAGTGCCTCAACGGCCTCGCTGTCGAGAGTTCCAATTTCATAGGGAACCACACCCTTCAAATAATCTTCAATGGAAACGGAATTGATAATCAACAATTTCCCTTTTTGAATAGAAACGCGCAAGCGACCTCGATAGTTTTTCTTTTCAAGGTTGATTAATTCGTTTTCAGAGGGATCAATAATGAGACTATCTGTAGAATAGCTTGGACCGTTTTCTTCTTGCCAAACTATTTTCCCTCTCTTGACGCTCAGAACCCCTTTAGCGGGATGCTTTTCAGACGCGTCTCCATTAAACGAAAGCATGAGAGATCCTTTCCCAGTAAGGTTTGCATAAGAAACGCCCACCAAAAGGCCCACTTGAAGAGGACGATTTAATTCAGGAGGCATGGTAGACAAATTATTCGGTACGGGCGAGGTGATTGAATCCAATGAATCCGTCGCTTTTGCATTTTCAGCAACAGGAGGGATCGCAACAAAGGTTTCGGGAGACGTTGTCGGCGTGAGCGTATCCGAAGCGCTTATAATCTCATGGGAAGCGGTGTCCAAAATGTCAACAGTATCCGATTCCGTTTGCCTTTCCGAAACGAGGGAATCAGTGACGAGTGCGGGGAGTGGTGCACAACCGACGAGGGCACCTGAAGCAAAGATCAAAGAACCCACAAATCGCCACATAATCAACCTACGCTTTTTTTGCCATTTTGCGCAGTTTCGATTGATTGAGCGCGCGGTCGGCGGAAGAGATGAAATCCACAAACAGTTTGCCTTCAAGATGGTCGTACTCATGTTGAATACAACGAGCAAAAAGGCCGACACAGTCGTGAATTTCCTTCTGATCTCCATATTCATCGGTGTAGCGAACTACCACTTTACCTGGACGTTTCACATTACACCAGATTTCAGGAATAGACAAACAACCTTCTTCGTATTCGACATCTTCTGAATCAGGTTCAACTTCCCATTCAGGATTGAACATGATATAAGGATTGGGTTCCTCTTCATCGGGGCGAGAGGTATCAATAACAACTAAACGAATATTTTCCCCGATCTGTGGGGCGGCAAGTCCGCAACCACCCGCTTCGTACATGGTTTCAAGCATGTCCTTTGCGAGTGTTACGAGTTCTGAGGTCACTTTGGTGATTGGCTCTGAATGTTTTCGGAGCACTTCTTCACCATATATTTTAACATCAAGAAGGGGCATAATTACTTATCAGTCTTCTCTTCAGATTTAACTTCAAGAACGCGAAGAATTGCACTTTTTTCAAAATCGAGCTTGGTGTCGTTGCCTGTCTTAACAGTAACAAGAGTATCTTCGATATTCGCGATAGTGCCTATGATGCCTGCAGAGGTGAGAACTTTGTCACCCTTTTTGATAGCCTTGCGCATCGCATCGAGTTTTTTTGCTTCCTTCTGTTTGGGCATAATGAAGAAAATGTACATCACAACGAACATGAGAATAAAAGGGAGGAAGCCCATGATGGTACTGCCTTGAGTCGGTTGTTTTGCTGCATTATCCGCAAAGGCGCTCACGGAGAAAATCAAAGTGGTTAAAAGGGCTGTGAGTTTCATAAAAATCCTTCAATTTGGAGTGTTTGGTAAATTTAGAAAATGTCCTACTTTAGGAAAGGGCATTTTGTGCTAACTGGGCTGAATCAAAACGATTCTGGTAATTTTTTGTCGAGAAGCGGATAAATGCGATTAAGCTCAAGGATATCCATCACTTTGTCAATATCCGCATAAAAAAGTTGAATATCTTCTGTTTTCATGCTGCTGAGGTAAGCTGGGTAAGTGTATAGATAGCCTTCTTCGCCAAGAGCCGTCATTGATGTCGAGATAAATTTGACTCCTGGCAGTAATCTTTTGTAAGACGCAAAAAGATCAGTCGAGGACACTCCCGTACTATCATGATAATTGAATCCTTTCGCTTTTGCGGAATCAACAAAAGCCGAGAGTATCATTTGATTTTCCCCAGAAAGTAAGGTCTTGGGACGCTTTTTATCAACGGCTCTCGCAAGCAAAGTATCGTACAAAAGGCGCACTACTTTAGGATTGAATACTTGCAAATGAACCCCTTCTCCAGGAATAATCTTTGCCATATTCAGACTACAAAGTGCGCGAACAAGATGAAATGTATCGTTGTAACCGAGACCATTGATGATTCTTAAATTTTCTATCAAAGTCTCAATAGGAAACGTCGTTTTCCCACCCATCTCTGTTTCGCGGCACATTAAAAATAAAAGAGAGGGAAGTGCTCGAATCTTGTCAGTGCGTGATTTGTAGGTTTCTGCCTGGCGTAAGCGTTGTGCTAAAAAGTGAAGAATGGGCTCAAACCAGGTAGGGAATCTGTTGAGCGTCTGCTTGAGACTTTGTTGATCTACCACAACAAGTTCTGTTTCTTCTACCGCTTTGTATGTGAATTTGCAGGGCAAATTTTCTAACAAAGACATTTCCCCGATCAATGTTCCAGGACCGGCCTCGCCCACAATAAAACTTTTGGCCCCTTCGCGTTTCTGAGCTTGCAATAAGCCTTTCTTCACGATGTAAAGTTTGTCTTGAGGATTGCCTTCGAGGCATAGGTATTTTTTCGCAGGGAGTATCATAGACAACTTCCTTTGATACTCGCTTCATTGTGGATGGCCAAAAGAAAATGTTCGAGTTTAATCCGCTGTAATTTGAGACGTCCTGGATCTCGATCTCGGTAGAGAATGCCGAGTTCTTGAAATTTAATGATCTCTGCTACCGATGCTTCTGGGTTTGCCACTTGGAGGTATTTGAGCCAGTCGTTACCCTCTTTAGTAAGTACCGCTTTTTCCAAATTCAAAAATTCGAGACACGATTTTTCTCGAGGAGTGAGTTGGAATGGTGGATATTTTCTTTTTGTTTTTTCGCAAATCAGATAATTTACAAACAAATCCAAAAGCATGGGTTGTTCAATGATAATTCTTGAATCGGGACCATTTTCGCCCGCAACAAGGTTGATCATGTTACGACGTACAAGTGAACGGAGGGCACCGCGAATGCTTTCCTCGCTTACTCTTGTTTGCCAAGAATACTCGCGAACGATCTCTACCATTTCTAATGGTTTCCCCCCATACCTCAGAAATAAAAAGCGCGAAAGGCTTTCTAAGGGATCGCTGAAAAGAGGAACTTGTGTGTGCTGCTTCGCAACACGGGTGCGAGAAATAATGGTTTTAATGATGGTAAGAAGCCAAATGGGAGTAACCTTGAGGAGGGAGGCCATGCAAGCTTCATCCACTACGGAGAGTTTAACCTCTGTCAGTGCTTTAACGGAATGCGGTTTGGGTTCATGCTCAAAAATAGAGGTGACACCCACGAGAGAACCTTTGCCCATGCGAAAGAGTTCCCTTTCTTCGTTCCCTTTGTTATCAAAAGCAAGAAGTTCGCCTTCTTCAATGAGAAACATTTCTCTTGCTTCATCCCCTTGTTTAAAAACAAGAGAACCCGCCGGTACGCACCGAGGCGTAGGCGGGATAAATTTGTTTATGGGATTACCCGGATTCAACGGGAAACCACCTCACTAGCCGTAGACTAGTCCTGACGTTCTTGGATACGTGCAGCCTTACCACGGAGATCGCGCATGTAGAAAATGCGTGCCTTGCGAACTTTACCCGGACGATCAATGGTAAAGGACTCAATGCGAGGGCTATGCACTGGGAAAATACGTTCGACAGCAATGTTGTCGGACATTTTACGAACGGTAAGCGTTGTGGACACACCCGCATTCTTCTTTTGAATGATCACACCCTTAAAAGGCTGGATGCGTTCCTTGGCACCTTCGATCACTTTTACGTTGACCGTGATAGTATCGCCAGTACGGAAGTCCGGCAGATCGGATTTTTTGTTTTCATGAAGAAGAGTTTCGATGTTCAGGGACATAATTGACCTCGGTTATTTGGTGCCAAATTTAGTATCTATTTTCAAATTTTCGTAGATGTCAGGACGTCTTTCTTGGGTTCTTTTTAAAGATTCCGCCAATTGCCATTCTTTAATGTTCTTGTGGTGCCCCGAAAGAAGCACTTCCGGTACCCTTTTTCCCTGAAAAACCTCAGGTCGCGTATAAACGGGCCAACCCAAGACTCCTTTCGCAAAAGAATCAGTTTCTGCAGATTCTTTGTCTCCCAAGGCGCCGTCAAGGAGTCTAACGATGGCATCGGTAACGACCATGGCTGGTAGTTCGCCTCCGCTGACGACAAAATCGCCAATGGATATTTCCATATCGACTTCGGTTTCGCGGATTCGTTCGTCAATGCCTTTGTAATGTCCGCAGACAAGCACTAGATGGGACTCTTGGGAAAGTGTTTGGGCAATCTTGTGAGTGAAGGGAACCCCATCAGCGGTAAGGTAGATCACCTTACCCCCGTCTTCCTTGATGCCCGTACTCTGAATCGCTTTTGAAAGCGGTTCAGGACGAAGGACCATGCCGGGTTCTCCGCCATAAGGGGCATCGTCTACTTGGCCATAATCATTAACGGCAAAGTCTCGGAGGAAAATAGTATTGAAAGTCAGAAGGCCTTTGTTTTGTGCACGTCCCATAATGGAAGCTTGCAAGGGGGTGAACATTTCGGGAAAAATGGTAATGCAATCAATCTTCATTTTTCCGCCCCCAACATAAGATCCAGATAGGATTCAGACATTTGGACCGTGTGCTTCTCGGTATCAATGACACCGATGCAATCGTCTATCCATGGGGCATATATTTCTTTGCCTTGGTAGCGGATGCAAAAGGCGTTGACAGTGGGGAGGGATTCCACGGAAAGTACTTTTGCAAAAACTTCCCCTTTGCTGTTGATGGCATCAAAGCCCACCAAATCGGAGAAGTAATATTCCCCTTCAGGGGCGGGAATTCTTTCGGAAAAAGGAACGGCAATTTCTGCATTTACAAAAGGGGCAATGGATTCAGGACTATCGTAGCCTACGAACTTCAATAGCCAAATGGAACCCGCGAGAGAGGATTTTTCAAGGATGAGTTCTGTCGACTTGTCGCCTTGTATCGCGAAGACACGGGTGAGTTTCGAGTGTCTCGAAGCATCATGTGTTTCCGGCATACATTTGATTTGCCCTCGCACTCCGTGCGGACGCATCAATCGGCCTATGGTGACAAATTCTTCCATTTTAAATCCAATAAAAAGACCCCGTGCAGAGCGCACGAGGCTTTAATCTTTAAAAATTAAGCTTCTGTAGTTGTAGCTGGGGCTTCTTTCGCAGCCTTTTCAGCAACGATACGCGCCTTAGCCTTCGGGCCAAGCTTCTTTTTAGGCGCTTTGTCAGCACGAGGAGTCGCTGCTTTGCCATCAATGGAGCGCTTGGCTTTGGTTTCGTGGAACAAGTCGAGGATACCCACTTTGCGGAGGAGGGACGCCACGGTATCAGACGGTTGCGCACCGGTGTTCAACCACTTCATCACTTTTTCTTGTTCAAACTTGATTTCTGGTTTTGTGATGTTCGGGTTGTAGAAACCAACCTGTTCGATGAATTGACCATCACGGGCTTTGCGATTGTCAACCACAACAATACGGTATACGGAGTGGTGGCGTTTGCCAAAGCGGGAAAGACGAATAACTGTAGCCATGAGAGAACCTCTTAAATGATTTTGATGTAAAATATAGAACTCTTCTCTTGTGTGTAAAGGGCGGATTACAAAAAAATATCCGTCCATTGCATATAAATTCACTTCTGAAATTAAAAAATTCCATATAGAATAAGGCTTTTTTACTCAAAAAAATAAGACCGAGTTCTTAGAAATTCGGTCTTATGAAATGTTTTTTTCGGAAATAATTATCTTTTTTTCTTTTTTTTGTCTTTGGGTGGGGTGTAATTAGACCCGACTTTTGCCCCCCCATTTTGTTTTTGGGCCATGGATCCGATCTTTTGAAACATTCCTTTCATATCTTCAAACTGCTTAAGTACCTGATTCACTTTAGGAATATTGGTCCCTGAACCCACAGCGATGCGCTTTTTCCGGCTACCGTCAATGAGCTTAGGCACTTTACGTTCCCGCTTGGTCATGGAACTGAGTACTGCTTCCACGGACACCATATCTTTTTCGTTGATTTGGTCCAGGGGGAGCTTATTTAAGCCGGGAATTAATCCGATGATGTCTTTGATGCGCCCTAATTTTTTGATGGTGCGAAGCTGATTCAGAAAATCGTCGAGATCAAAGGTGTTATTGAAAATCTTTTTCTTGAGATCCTTCGCGTCCTTTTCATTAATAACGGACTGGGCCTTTTCAACAAGACTTACCACGTCACCCATGCCGAGAATTCGGCTTGCCATACGATCTGGGTGGAATATATCCACTTCGGCAAGTTTTTCGCCCAAACCTATAAAGCAAATGGGTACGCCTGTTATCTTTTTAATAGAAAGTGCTGCACCACCGCGCGTATCGCCATCCATTTTAGACAGGCAAACCCCTGTAAAATTCAAACGCTTGAAAAAGGTTTCGGCAACATTGACCGCTTCCTGACCGATCATGGCATCGGCAACAAAAAGAATCTCTTCTGGTTTAACGGCATCCCTTGCTTGTTCAAGTTCGACCATCAAGGTGTCATCAATCTGCAATCGGCCTGCGGTATCATAAATCACCAAATCAAAGCCATTATCAATGGCATATTGGTAGCCATGCTTGATAATTTCGACGGGGTTTCCCTGACCTTCTTCAAATACAGGAATGCCAATGGATTTCCCCAAAACTTGTAACTGTTTAATGGCTGCCGGGCGATAAACGTCGGCGGCCACCAAAAGAGGCTTGCGTTTACGTTTGCTCCGCATGAACAAGGCGATTTTACCCGCAAATGTGGTTTTACCAGAACCCTGCAAACCCACCATCATGATCCCTACGGGAGGTTTTCCTGTGAGAGCGAGCTCTTTCGTTTCACCACCCATGATTTCAACGAGTTCATCATGGATGATTTTTACAATTTGCTGCCCAGGAGAAACAGAAGTGAGAACCTCGCTCCCCAAGGATTTTTCCTTGACGGATTTCACGAAGTCACGGGTGACGTTAAAGTTCACATCGGCTTCAAGAAACGCCCTGCGAACTTCGCGAAGCGATTCCGCGACGTTTTCTTCGGTGAGTTTGCCTTGGCCGCGGAGATTTTTAAGAGTCGATTCTAGAGAGTCGGTAAGTTGTGAAAACATAGTGGGACCAATGTAGAAAAATCAAAAGATTAGGCGGTGGCGAGACCACTGTCGCTGTGCATTTCCAATTCTGTTCTTCGACGGATTACCATTTCATTGAATAAATCGGTGAGGCAGTCTTCAATACTGATCATGGGTTTCCAGCCGAGTTCCATGATTTTTGTGGGGTCGCCGATGAGGAGTGGAATGTCGTTAGTGCGTTCTAGGCTCGGATCCACGCGGAAATCCACACTGACTCCGGCAATGTCCACTAGGTATTCCGTGAGTTCTCGAAAGGTGTAGGATTTTCCACTGCAAATGTTGTAAATAGAACCGGATTCACAGGTGTTGAGCACCTGAATGACCCCGCGTGCGACATCGCGCACATCCACCACATCTCTGCTGATGTCCAGACTCCCTGTAAAAATTACAGGTTCTGTTCCGTATTTTTTGATTTTCACCAATTGGCAGGTAATGGACGGAATTGCGAAACGGCGACTATGATGCGGACCTGTAAAGTGGAAGGGACGCACTGTTACAATGTGTAAACCATAAGCGTTACAAAATTGATTTCCTAAAAGTTCCATGCATGCTTTGGAAGTCGCATAGGGGGTAATGGGGTTTGGCAAATCAATTTCTTTGTGGCGCGTGGTGAGGAGTGCATCGCTACGACCGTAGATTTCGCTGGAACTTAAAAGAAGTACTTTTGCCTTGGGAGCCCCTTGGCGCACGGCTTCGAGAAGATTCTGCGTGCCGAGCAAGTTGGTACTCAGCGTTTCAAAAGGCTTTTTGTAGGAGAGTCCCACAGAAGATTGACTGGCGAGGTGATAGACGTGAGTGGGATTCACTTTTTGAATTATTTCAAATACCTCTCTATAGTTCAGTAGGTTGCCCGTATGGTATTGGACGTCTTGTACTTTTTGCCATGGCTGAGGCTGTTCGTCGCTGAAACTATGGAGTGCTCGTCCCGAACGAGTGACTCCAGAAAGGATATGGAAACCTAGGGCACCTGTGCCGCCGGTAACGAGAATGCTCATAAGTGATCTCCTGGTTGGATAGAAGCCCATGCTTCGCGAACAAGTGATTCATTCACGGATGTGGCTTTTTCCACTTTTCCGATTTTTGTCGGTAAAATATAAACGCGTTTGTCTTTTTCCACTTTTTTGTCGATGCCCATGGCTTCCCAAGCGGCCTCTGCGTCTACAGCGCAAGTCTTTGGGAATCCCAAAGCGTCTAAAAGGGCATTTTGTCGAACTTCTTCTGCTTCTGTCCAACGGTGGGTCAGTGTAGAAAGTCTACCCGCGACACGCATTCCCAAACTCACACCCATACCATGAGAAAATTCATAGTTATGCAATTTTTCAATGGCGTGTCCAAACGTGTGTCCATAGTTGAGAATCGCGCGGAGTCCAGTTTCTTTTTCATCGATGCCTACGACTTCGGCTTTGATTTCGCAACTGCGATGGATCAGTGTACTCACGGTTTCCAAATCACGGTTTTTGATTTTTTCCACATTTTCTTCCATGAAACAGAAGAAGGCTTCGTCATAGATGATGCCGTATTTGACGACTTCCGCAAGCCCTGCAAGATATTCCTGGAAAGGAAGTGTGGAAAGTGTATCTAGGTCACAAAGAACCGCGTGAGGCTGATAGAAAGCCCCGATCATGTTCTTGCCTTCGGGGTGGTTTACTGCCACTTTTCCACCGACAGAGCTATCGACCATACTCAATAGTGTTGTGGGAATTTGAATAAAGGGAACGCCACGCTGGTAGGTTGCCGCGCCAAAACCCGCCATATCTCCGACAACGCCACCACTAAATTGCAACAGGCAAGTCTTACGGGTAAAATGACGTCGGAGCATGTAGGTGTAAAGTTGATTAAGGCTGTTCAGATTTTTGTTCGTTTCCCCTGCGCGAAATTTAAAAATGGGGCATTGTCCCGCTTGCATTTTGAGTGTATTTAAAAGAGGGGCTTGTGCTTTTGCGATTGTAGTATCTGTGCAAATGAGGAAAGAGTGGCTTGGGTTTAGTCGCAAACCTTCTAAGAGACTACTCATATTGGAAATTAAATTTTTTCCAATAAAAATGGGATAACGGTCACCGGAATTGGTTTCCACGTTGATCGCTCGTGCATCCCAAAATTTGAGTAAAGCGACAACCCGTTCGACGACATGATCTTCAGAAAAATCGTTTGAACTTTCTACGCTAAAATCCGCATGACGGTAATAGTGTTCCCGTTCTTCAAGCATCTCTTTGACTTTTTTGAGTCGTTCTTCTGGGGCAAGTCCTGCCATCAGGGGTCGTGTCGCTTTACGTCCGATGCGTTCGGAAAGGACTTCAGGTGTTGCCCAAAGGCGGACGAGAATTCCCGAGCGGTGAATAAATTCAAGAATGGGAGCTTGCGTGAGTGCGCCACCCCCGAGAGCAACGATGCGAGGCGTTTCATTGGCGGCGATTTCAGCTAAAACATCGCGTTCCATTTTACGGAAGACGGCTTCACCGTCGTTGGTGAAAATTTCAGAAATGGTTTTGCCCGCGCGTTCTGCAATGAGGGTGTCGGTATCCACAAAGGGGCGCTGCAATCTATCCGCGACAGCACGACCAATGCGACTTTTACCACTCGCCATAAAGCCAGTAAAGTAAACGGTTTGTTCTGAAGCTCTTTTCATTTCACTCCTCCATCCCGAGTGCTTTTTTCATCACATCAATGTCAGGCTTTTTTTCTGGAAACCAGTATTCAAAACTTTGAGCCCCTTGATAGACAAGCATTGCTGAGCCGCCAATGACTTTGCAGCCCACTTCTTTCGCTTCTCGCAAGAGTTTCGTTTCGGTTGGCGTGTAGACAATGTCACAGACGACCATTTTGGGACGTAAGACTTCTTTGGGGAGAGGAGAAAGATTGTCGTGGGGAGTCATTCCTACAGACGTTGCGTTGAGAACGATATCAATGTCACGGATATTTTGAAAATTTTCAAACAGAACGGCAGAGGGAATGGATTTTTGCGGGTTTGCTTTGTGGAGTGCTTGTGCGAGATGAGAGCCTTTTTCTTTATCGCGGCAAACGATTGTGATTTGTGCTCCTAAACTATGGAATAAAAAGGCGATGGCGCGTGCAGCTCCTCCATTGCCTAAAATGGCCACATGTCTCCCTTCAACGGGTTCATGGGCTTTGGCGAGACACTGGAGCGCTCCATAAGGATCGGTGGTTGTTCCCACCAGCGAACCTCCGACAATGCCCTCTTTCCAATAGAGTGTGTTGACGCTCCCAGTGAATTTTGAAATGGGGGAGAGTTCATCCAGATAAGCCCCCACCATTTCCTTGAAAGGAATCGTCACGTTGGCACCTAGGAAACCCAAAGTTCGAAAACCCTCAATCGCTTCTTTGAGATGATCCACAGGAGGGCAAAGAGGAACGTAGACGGCGTTGATCCCGAAATGCTCCAAAAGCGCATTCTGCATAAGCGGCGACTTGCTGTGCCCTACGGGATTCCCGAAGACTGCAAGCAATTTTGTTTTGCCGTCAATAGATGTCACAAAGGACCTCAAATTTTGTGGAACGCTCAAATACTTCAGAATTTGAAAGCAAATCAAAGATCTGCAAAGCAAGTGGCTGATCGGAACGAACCTAGATTAAACCTTGACAAAAATATATAAATAGCTTTCGATGTGGCTGTTACGGTGTTTTTTCTTTTTCATTTCTATATTTGGGCCGTGGCAAAATTACCTATAGTCTGTATCGTCGGACGCCCCAATGTGGGCAAGTCCTCCTTGTTTAATCGAATTCTCGGTCGTCGTGCGGCAGTGGTTTCTGACCGTGATGGCGTCACCAGAGATCGTCATTACCAGACGGCTTTCTACAATGGGCGGGAATTTACCGTAGTGGATACGGGTGGATTTTTGCCTGATGACTCCATTGATGTGCTCGCTGACAGTGTGCGCGCACAGATATTTACTGCCTTGCAAGATGCGGATCTGGTCTTGTTTATGGTGGATATCCGTGTGGGAATTACTGATTTAGATCAGCAATTTGCCCGCATGGTGAAACGCTTGGATAAGCAAGTGATCTTAGTTGCGAACAAGAGTGAAGTCCCTGAAGATCGTACCGAAAGCTGGGAATTCCTCCCCTTGGGTCTTGGGCAACCACGTACCATCAGTGCTCTTACAGGTTATGCCTGTCTCTCCCTTTTAGACGAAGTCATTGGGCTCCTTCCAGGAGGAACTAAAGGGATTCATGATGAGATTCGCCCCATTCGTTTTGCGATTCTCGGTCGCCCGAATGCCGGTAAGAGCACGCTTCTCAATCGCATTTTAGGTGAGGAACGCGCTGTTGTCTCGGATATTCCGGGGACCACTCGTGATTCTATTGACTGTACTTTTACCGTAGATGAAGTTCCTTTTGTGGTGACTGACACCGCAGGTCTTCGGAAAAAAGCGCGCGTTTCTGACGAAGTAGAAGTTTTCAGCAATATGCGTACGCAGGAAAGTATCCGTCGTTCGGATCTTTGCGTGCTCATTATCGATGTGACTCGCGGTTTGGAAGTGCAGGATTTCCGCATTATTACGGATATTCGTAAAGCGGGCAAGGGGCTGATTTTGCTCCTCAACAAGTGGGATATTCTTCCTAATAAAACGGATAAGTCTTTCGATCACTTGGTCAAAGAAATGTTTGAGCGCGAACCCATGCTGGAGTTTGTGCCTATTCTTTCCATCAGTGCGAAGGATGGCCAGCGTGTTCACCGGGTGATCCAGGAAATCAAAACCGTCTACAATAACTGTCGTCGTGTTTTGGGGCGAGATCGTTTGGCAGAAGTTTTTGCCGAGGCTTGTGAAAAGAATCCTCATCCCACACGCCAGTCTCGACCGATTAAGCTCATGCGGGCGTGCCAGATCATGGTGGAACCTCCTGTGATTGATATCGAAACTCGTTACCCTGAATTTGTAGACGAGGCTTATAAACGGTATCTGATGAAACTTTTCTTTGATGCGTTCCAGTTATCTGGAGCTCCACTACGTTTAAATTTTGACCAAAAGCTCACTCTTCGAAAGGATGAAGATCTTGAACAATTTACTGAGTCTTCCGATCGCATATCTGTTGGGGTCCCTCCCGTCCGCCGTGTGGATGGCAAAGCTCGTCAACGGTAAAAGCTACGACATTCGTGCTTATGGTTCAAAAAATGCGGGTTTAACTAACGTATTCCGCGTTCTCGGTTGGAAGCCTGCATTGCCAGTAGTATTTGTTGATCTTGCGAAAGGTTTTTTGGCGCCGATGATTGCTTTGTGGATGAACGACGCTTCTGTGGCAGCGGGTGGACCTGATTATTCCTGGTTGCCTTTAGTGGCGGGGCTTCTCGCTATTGTGGGCCACAGTTTTACATGCCTGGCGGGTTTTCGTGGAGGCAAGGGCGTGCTCACGGCGATGGGGGTCTTTTTAGCGCTCGCTCCGGTGACCGCTCTTATTTCGTTTTCGGTGTGGACCCTTTTGACTGTTACCACCAAGTATGTTTCGGTGGGGAGTATCGGGGCTTGCATCACTCTTGCGATTATCTCCACTTTAGGCTTTTGGTTTCCTGAGCATTACCCGCACGATCAGATTTCGTTAGGAGTTCTGATTGTTGCTTGGTCCGTTGCTGTTTTTGTTATTTATAAACATCGTGCCAATATGAAGCGTTTAATGAATGGCACAGAAAATGGTTTTGGTAGCAAACGAAAAAAAGTGTAAATTACTTGAATAAATAAGGTTATGCACATCATGAAAGTTACAGTATTAGGTACAGGTGGTTGGGGTTTAACTCTCGGCCAGGTTCTCTCGGACAATGGACATCAGGTTTCTTTTTGGACATTTTCAAAGGATGAAGTGGACTTGCTTTATCGGGAACACCAATACAAAGATAAATTGCCTGGTGTTATTTTCCCGGATTCTTTTGTTTATACGACAGATATGAATGCCGCTCTTGAAGGTGCGGAAATGGTTCTTTTGGTAGTGCCATCCCAGTTCATGGGGAATGTGGCCAAACAATTTGGAACTTGGACACCGAAAGGCAAGAAACCCATCGTTCTCTGTGCAACGAAAGGCATTTTGGAAGGTTCTCTTCAGTTGATGAGTGAAGTGATTCTTGCGAATGTTCCATGGCTTGATGAAGACCACATGGTCGCTTTTAGTGGGCCTACCCACGCTGAAGAAGTGGCCCGTCGCGTCTCTACCGCTATTGTTGCTGCCTGTACAAACGAAGACTCCGCGAAGTTTGTGCAGCAAGTGATGAGCAATTCTTATCTCCGTGTCTACACGTCTACCGATATTGTGGGTGTGGAACTTTGTGGTTCCGTGAAAAACGTCATTGCTATTGCGAGCGGAATTCTTTATGGTATCGGAGCGGGTGATAATACTCGCGCGGCTTTGATTACTCGCGGGCAGGCGGAGATTTGCCGTCTAGGGCTTGCGATGGGAGCGAACGCTCATACGTTTGCAGGTCTTGCAGGTATGGGCGATCTGATTGTGACGTGCCTTTCGGGTCATAGCCGCAACCGTTATGTTGGCGAGTGCATTGGCAAGGGTGAAACTTTGGATCAGGTCATGTCTCACATGAAGATGGTCGCTGAGGGCGTCCCCACTTGTCGTAGTGCTAAGATGCTCGGCGAAAAGAAGGGTGTCGAACTTCCGATTGTGAATGCGGTTTACGAAGCGCTTTTCTGTGGAAAGTCACCGAAGATAGCCATCGAAGAATTGATGAGTCGTGAACTCAAGTCTGAAATAGGCTAATGGTTTAAATGCATGCAGGGGCTTCAGCTACATTGTTCGCTTGGGCTCCTGCGTTGCCTCGCTTTTAAAGAAAAAATGAACAACAAAAAAATCCGTTCGTAAATTTTTCTTTTATGGGCAGGAAGCGTCTTTTCCAGGGGACCCGTAGAAGATATTTCCACCAAATTGGAATGTCGAGTTTCCTAAGCACCAGGACGTTCCCGTCTCCTGTGTTTTCCAATTGTCTAAAGGAAGCTGGGTTGTTTTTCCGGTGGCAACGGGAAATGGGTTGGTATTGGTCGTATCTTTGATTGTGTTGTACCAGAGAGAATCTATAACTTTGCCCCGGCAGTGAAATACCAGTGCGTCTTTTGTTTTTGTTAAATCTTTGGTATCAATGGTAACATCTACAGGTTTGGCACTATCATTCCCTAGTACCCAGAAAGTAGTCGGTGGAACCAGTGTGTTGACAGGGAGCAGAGTCCCTGATTTGCGAGAGGATTCACTAAGTGTACAACTGTCGAGAATGAGGGAATCTAGAGTCCCATTATAAATTTCCACAAATTCAAATTTAGTTCCACTGCTTTTAGGATCGGCAAAGAATTCGGTGATCAGTAAATCGCCTGCGATAGGGGTTCTTTTTTTACTAGTGCTGAATGTCGCTTGCCATTCCAGGGGACTCATCGTCTGCATCTGGATGCTCACGGAAATCTCGCCCCGCAACGATTCGAGAATAATGGTGGGAAATGAGTTATCCGCATTTATAAGAATACTGTCGGAGAATGCATAAACGGTATCTTTGAAAGCGTTGAATAAATTGATTTTAATAAAATAAGTTTCGCCTAAGGCAAGGGCTTTGGTGCCCAGAGTTGCTTCTTTGTCATCCAGTTCAAAGGTGTAAGTCGTGTCTACTTGATTTGAGATAATTTTCAGTGTCCCCGATTCAATACCTAAAGGATTCCCGAGTCCGAGCGGAATTTCCAAATAGATAAAACCAATCAGGGCCCGTAGTTGGATCAACAGATCCAGTTGATCTCCCGCATTCACGGTGGCTTCGGTTTCTCCTTCCTGGGTAAGTAATCCTCCGTTGGCGTACACTCTCGCCCTGAAAACCCACGGGTTAAAGGGAAGAAGATCCATACTGAATATGTTGTCAATAGATGTACTCACCAAGTGTGTGGTATCTGCACCAAAGCAGTCGATGGTAATACTGTCAAGTAACGGCATTTCTATGTCACCGATATCAAGGCGTACTGCCGCAGTGCCCCCTTCGTATGGTGTTTTATTGGAAGATGCATTATCATGGCAAGCACTGAGTAATAATATGCTGAGGGCTCCCATAAGAATTGTTTTTTTCGTATTTTTTGTGAGATGACTCATTTTTTCTCCTAGGTAAAAGTGAGTGACTCTTTAAAAACGAACAAGAAGGAAATATTTCCTTCTTGAACGAAAAAAAATTAAATCAGAGGTTCAGCAATGAAAAAATTGACTCTTTCCAACACGAATCGGTTTCTTGCTGGAGTTTGTGGTGGCATCGGGGAATACTTAGGAGTGGATCCCACCTTAGTTCGCGTTCTCTGGGTGCTTGCCACATTACTCGGCGGTGCTGGAATTATAGCCTATCTTATTTTCTGGCTTATAATGCCTTCACATTAAGCGGGGACCTACGCCGAAACCGAGGGTCATCGATGACTTTGGCCCAGAGGAATCCTTCGCGCGCTTCAGTAATGTTTAATTTGAAACTGGTTATCCCATGATTTTGTATAATCGCCGCTTTCTTTTGGATAACGGGTTTCGCTATGGATTCAATACGGGGATTGGATGCGGTGTTTAGTGCAGAAGCGGCGTCGGACAGTTCTTTTTTACGAGCTTCCCATTGTTCACGGTGTGTCTGAATGACCGTTTCTTCTTCATGTAACACAGAAGGGGTATCCTCGTGTGCCGGGGAATGAGTTTCCTTCTCAACCGTTTTTGGAGCGGAAGCAGATTCTGATTCTTGCTGCCGTTCGTTGAACTTCCGAATCAGATCTTGCAGAGACTTGGGCGTATCCGAATTTGCCAAAGGTTTTGGTGCAGATTGAGCGGACCTGGAATTTTCAACTTTACGCTTGTCCTGTTGGGCTTTGTATTGCATCCTTTTGACGACAATGTTAAAGATGATAATTCCAGCGAAGAGAAGGACTAATTCCATAGGATTCACTCTTTCGTTTTAGTTTGAATCGGTCTCAGCATTCTGGTTTCCCAACTGCGAGCGCATCTGGGTATCGGCTTTGACGTTTTGGAGATTGTAATAGTCCATGACTCCGAGGTGACCGGAACGGAGGGCATCGGCCATAGCCATAGGCACCTGAGATTCTGCATCTACGAGTTTGGCGCGCATTTCCATCACTTTGGCTTTCATTTCCTGTTCAGCGGCGATAGCCATGGCGCGGCGTTCTTCTGCCTTCGCCTGTGCAATTTTCTTGTCCGCTTCGGCGCGGTCGGTTTCCAGCATGGCGCCGATGTTTTGACCAACATCCACGTCCGCAATATCAATGGAAAGAATTTCAAAAGCGGTACCGGCGTCCAAACCCGCGGCAAGGACTTTCTTGGAAATCATATTCGGGTTTTCGAGGACCGCTTTGTGGGTGGTTGCACTACCGATGGAGGACACAATTCCTTCGCCTACGCGGGCGACAACCGTTTCTTCGCCAGCACCACCGACCAGTTTCTGGATGCTTGCGCGGACGGTGATTCGAGTAATGGCATGGAGCTGAATACCGTCAAGGGCGACGGCACTCACGCGAGGTGTTTCAATCACTTTAGGATTCACCGACATTTGTACGGCTTCAAGAACGTTACGACCTGCAAGGTCAATGGCGGTCGCTTCTTTAAAATCCAATTTAATGTTTGCTTTGTTTGCGGCGATGAGCGCTTGAATAACGCGGAGTACATTACCCCCTGACATAAAATGCGCTTCTAATAAATTGGTATCTACAGGCATGCCTGCTTTGCAGCTCAAAATGCGGGCGTCAACGATAATTTTAGGTGGTACTTTACGAAGGCGCATTCCGATGAGTTGGAGAATGCCTACATTCGCCTTAGAAAACAAGGCTTGTAGCCATAGGCTAAAGAAGTTGGCAATAAAGACTAGCAATATGAGGGCGATGATGCCTGCGATGATAATACCTAGAATGAACATATTGTTCATGAGTTCTCCTGAATAAAAACTTTTTAGTTATGCCTATGATAAAAAACAAATAATCACGAGCTAAAAGTAGTTATATTTCACCCCGTCACAGAAAATGTGGCCCAGTGAGGGCTTCAAAATGGTTTTCGGCCTTCTTGGACAATGGTAGAATGGATTTTCCACAATAAGTGGTAGTCCATAAACAGGAGATACAAATGAATAAAATAATAGGGTTCTGTTCAGTCGCTTTGGCTCTCACAGTAGTGGGTTGTTCCACAAAAGCAAGTGATTTGCTCGGCAAAAACGTGAATGAAATTCCTTATAAAAAGGAACACATTACTTTGGATACGACTGTGGCCAATCAATATCGAGTGGTGGGCTATGCAGAAATGTCCACACAGACTTCGAGTATTGGGGGCTTTGGTGCTGTTGCTGCACTGAAGCAAGCTTGCATGATTGATTTCTTGGCCGATGATAAGGGGGTTATTCATAACTACCGCATCCGTGCAAGAAAACCAGGTGATTGTGAAGGCTTAGGAAAGAAGCGGGAACATAAAGTTCTCAGAGCCTATTTTAAGCAAGATGTTTCTGAAGTAAAAGCAAAGTGGGGCGAACCTGCCGAGACTTATACACTTCCTGTGGAAGAGAATGTGAAGTGTTCTGAATCGTCCTTATTTGGTGACTGTCCGAAATACATTTTCAATGTTGCGGAAGAGCAAGTTCTCGTCTATACGGAAGGGGAATGTAAGGTTCACTTTGTGATTAGCGAGAAGAACATTGTCTCTGATTATTTCTGGGAAGGTAATTGCGATAAGTTGAGCAAGAAATAATTTTTTCTGTGCTCATTAAAAGCCCTGTCATTTGACAGGGCTTTTTGTGTAAAATATTGAAGTTGTGGTTCGTGGGGAGGGAACAATTTTTTGACAAAGCCCCTAGGATTCTTCCGCTGTTGGGGAGACCCAGATTCTTCCATCACTAACGGCGATCACTCTGACAGGGGTTCCTGATTCAATAATATCGCCATGCGTTTGAACATCTAAAAGAATGCCATTAATTCTGGCATGCCCTACTGGACGTAGTGGTGTGGTGGCGACCCCTTCCATCCCTATGCTAATGGACGAAATTTCTTCGGTGGGGGATTTTGCTTCTGCAAGGTCTGTGGAGAGCATGGGGGTCCAACCTTCCGGGAGAAGCTGAACTATATAGCGTGAGAATACAATGGGGAGTAAGAGTGCCGTTACCGCACAACTCATGATGTAGAAAAGGCCGCGAATCCAGGGAGCTGTATCGGAAAAAAGAACGGGGACGAAGGAAGGGAGTGACGAGTCTTTGAATATCAGCGCCAAGGCTGCAATCATAAACCCGATGCCTCCAATTCCAAATAAGAATGTGCCCGGTAGAATCAGAATCTCGACAATAAAAAGGAGGGCTCCAATGACCAGAAGAATTGCAGGGAAATAATTATCCAATTGGCCTGCGAATTGCCCAAAGAAAACGAGTGCGATGGCTGTAATACCGATGACACCGAACATCCCCATTCCCGGCGTCTTAAATTCGAGATAGAGGGCTCCGAAGCCCACAATAAGGAGTATGCCGGAAATGGTTCCAATAAAACGGGCAATTTTTTCACCGGTAGAAATTTCCACTTTGATTGTGTGGGTGATGCCTAGAATTTTTTCAAGCGCGAGAGGTGATTCCAGTGTCGCTTTTGAGAATTTGAAAGCAAGAGCTTCTTCATCAGTCATGGTTAAAAGTTCGCCTTCGGGTACGAGAATTTTTGGAGATCCCCAAAAAGCTTTATCGGCCTCTGTCCACTTCGCGTACTTTTTACCATCGATCACAAGAACAGAATCTTTGTGTTTGAGCTCGAGAACTTCTAACTCGGGGGTGACCATGGCTGCGCTCAAGAGTTCCGGATAGTGGTTCTTTTGTGCCAGGTTCCGGAATTTGGCGCGGAGCGGAGATTGAATTTTTTCTCCGACAATTTGCGGGGTTCCATCGCTGTTCTGGACTATGGGGGCACAGTCTCCGATGGTAGTACCATGAAGCATATAAAGTTCTTTGCTGGCGAGAGAAATAAGGGCTCCTGCACTGATGGCCTTGTTGCGAACGAGAGTCACTGTTTTGGGGCCTTTCACTCCCATGATGGTATCCACAATATCAAACGCGGCATCAAGACGACCCCCAAATGTATTGATTTCGAAAATGATGTAGTCTGGTTTTTGTTGCACGGCTTCTGCAATCGCGCGCCTTGCGTAATCATTCATTCCTGGATCCACATCCCCTTCAAGGGTAATCCAAGCGGCCGTTTTACCCGCAACCGCAGTCGAGTCTCCCGTTTGAGCAAACGGAATTACAAAAAGAAGCAAAAGAAATGCAATCAATTTTTTCATGATAAAGAATCTATAAAAATGAATCCTACGCAATTCACGAGTGCTCCCTTTTCTTCTTTGATTTATGGATTGTACCTTAACGATGCAAAGGGCATTTTCCACCGACTTTGCGGAGGGATTGCACTTTTTCAATCACCGATTTTTCCTGGTGCAAAATACGCGTGAGCGCTGTGGGAGAAAGCCCAAAGGCTACGGCTGCGGGTTTGGTATCCCCATTACTCATCGCTACAATATCAAGCACGTCGGCAATAAATGGAGCAAAGCCTAGATTCGAGCTTTGAATTCTTCCATTACTTCCCGGAAATTTTAATTCTGAGACAGGTTTTGGCGTTTCTCGTACTTCTAAAGCGATCGCCATACGCATACGGTGTAGAGCATGGACCTTATTTTCGGCAGCACTTCTGCTTTCACAGGACTTGATTTCTAAATTGTAGGTACTGAGTCGG
>Ga0209467_1000259_pt1 | contig 90569 bp, 78 predicted proteins | sample Higcelwee11metaG_FD_187175 | JGI IMG/M metagenome (GOLD analysis project Ga0209467, IMG submission 187175) | Freshwater pond sediment microbial communities from the University of Edinburgh, under environmental carbon perturbations - High... | ecosystem: Environmental > Aquatic > Freshwater >...
TTAACATGAATCTCAAAGCTCTTTCCATATCCTCCCGAATTTACTTCGGTTTGATATTAACATATCTGTAAACGGTCATGCAACTTGGGCAATTCTTTGGCACTTAAAGTGGGTAGTAACATTATTCAAAAGAATCTATCGCCCATTTAATAAATGACTCTATAGTTGCCAGAGAAAGAAATAAAAATGTTAAAGTAATTCTTTATGGTTATTTTGCTGAAATAAACTACGATATTTTGCTAAAGGAGCATTCGTTTATTGACGGAATTATACTGGGAGATTTAGAAAGCACCTGTTATGAGTTGATTTATAAAAAAAGTCCGTTGCAGACATGTCATGGAATGGCAACTATGAGAAGTGGCATAATTAACATAAACAAAAAGCCTGAACTTATTGATTTAGTTAACATGCCAAAAGCGAATAGAAGTATTTCTACCTCAATTGAGCAAGCTTTTGTAGAAGTGTCGTTTTCTAAGGGATGTTTATTCAATTGTAGCTTTTGCAGCGAAATTGAGAAGAAACCAGTTAGGTTCAAACCAATAGAAGAGGCAGTTGAGGAAATAGAGTACCTTAATAAGGATTTAGGTTTTAAATACTTTACAATTAAGGACCTAAGCTTCGAGGATAGGGGTATATTGTTGGGCAGAGAACAATTACATATATTTGCTAATAAAATAATTGAGAAAAACTTGGATATTTATTATACAGTCCATTTTAGGGCTAACTCCTTTAGTAAAGAAGATAAGCCACTTTTAAATAGACTAAGAGAGAGTGGTTTAAATGATTGTCTTGTAGGTATAGAAAGCTTTTCTGATTTTGATCTTGAGTTTTATAATAAAGGGGTAAAAGGTTGTGAAAATGTAAATTTTATTGAATTGCTTAAGGAATGTTGCATCGAACCATCTTGTAGCTTTATGTTTATTCACCCTGCGGCAGAAATGGAAGAGATTAAATTTAATTTTGAACAGGCGCATAAGCTTGATTTGTTAGCTTTTTTACCACCATCACTTAATGTAATGGTAGTGTACAAAAAAACCAGAATATTTGAAAGGCTTAGAGAGATGAATCTTGCTTATATACAGGAAGAAAATCCTTACGAGGTATCTATTCAATATAAAAATCTGAGTGTTAGAAATATTGCTGATGTTTTTATTAAGTTTTATATGAACAAAAAAACTTGGGATTTATATTATCCTATAAAAAGAATAAGTATAGATTTAAGAGATTTAGAATTCAAGTATGGAGGAAAGCCGATTTTTGAAAAAGACCTTATTAATGAAATACATAGTTGTTTTTTTGATATAAACGAATCTAACTACAATACCATTTTACAAATCATAGAATTATGTGAAGAAAGTTCAGTATCAAGAGCAGAAAGAGTATTGGAAGAGTATAACAAGAGATTTGATAATTTATACTCACAAAAACTTAGGAGATTCAGAATTCTTTTGAAAAAGGAGCTCATAGGAAATGAAAAGCTCTATGAAATGGTTCGAAAAAAGTGTATTTGATATAAATAACTTTTATTTAATTAACGCACTTTTTTATATGCATCTTGGCTTGATTGGAGCAATGTATATAGTCTACTTTTATAATTATGGATTAACAAAATTAAGTACAAATGTTCTAAGTTCATTATTCACTATCACTGTTTTCTTGATGGAAATTCCTACAGGAGCTTATGCAGATATATTTGGTATAAGAAAATGTCTTTTATTGAGTGGGATATTTTTAACTTCATCAATGGCAACTTTTTTAATTGGAAACAGTCTATACTTTTTTGCTTTAGCACAGATTTTGTGGGGACTTAGTTTCGCTTTTGAATCAGGAGCGTTAGAAGCCTGGATGGTAAACCGTTCTGGGTTTAAAGGACAGCAATTAGATAATGCCTTTGCACGGTCAAGGAAGATTAATAGTTTATTATCCATATTGGGAGGGCTGATTGCGGGGCTATTATCGGGTTTAAGTTTAAAGTGGCCTTGGTTTTTATCCTTATTAACGGCTTTATTATACTTAATGCTAGTTTATAGGGGTGTGGATGATGAGAAAATTGAAAATGAAAAAAAAGTTATTAATGTAAAACATGGCTTATTAAGTATGAGATCAATAATTGGAACAAGTATCTCATATTCTATAAATAACGTAACAGTGAAAACATTGATTATCTTTAATATCGTTATTTCATTCTGTTTTTCACCGGTATTTGTTTATTGGTCACCATATTTAAGTGCCTTATTTAATAAAGGCACCTGGATATTAGGGTGGATATGGGTTGTAATTAAAATTGCAAATTATGCTGGTAACAGTATTTTAGAGAGAATAAGTAAATGCAATGTTAACAGAAAATTAACAATGGGTTTGTCACTTATATGTATTTCAGTTGCCTTAATAATTGCTGCACTAAGTAGTAACTTCTATATAGTCCTTTTAATGTTTATAACATTTGAAATTTTAATTGAAATAATAACGCCTTTGCAAAATGCAATTATAAATGAGTGGATACCAAATGAAGAGAGAGCAACAGTTTTGTCATTTAATTCAATGATTTGCAGGTTGAGTAACTTCTTTTCACTACTAATAATGGGTTATATAGGAGACAAAATTTCAATGCAGTATACCTGGATAATATCAGGAATTCTAATTCTTACTAACCTAGTGGTTTTGTCATTCTTAAAAGAGATAGAGAAAAAGGTAATTAACAATTAAATTTGCAAATGATAATAGGTTGATAGAATTGTGTATAGTAGGTATGGGTGGAGGACAGGCAGTATTGAAAGGAGGTGAAAATATGGAATATTACAACGTAGATATTACTATTGAAGAACTTGATGCTATTGAAAAATCAATAGATATGAGCCAAATTAATAAGGAAGTATCCAAAGAGTTGTATCAATGCGATCCAAACTAATAATATTCTACACTTATAGTGTGCGTAATAATATACATCCATGCCTACTATATGCAATTCTTATATGGTTAATTAAAATATTGCAATCAGGTATAAGTTATGCAAACTAAAGAGTAAAGCTCTTAAGTTATATATTGCATAGAACGAGTATTTTAATTAAATGGTTATAAAAGTAAATTGGTTTAGTTATTTTATATATTAAGATACAAGGGGTGGCTTTATTGGCTAATATTGCATTTATATCACTATTATGGAGAGAAAGATTTAATGAAGAAATAGGAATATGTTATTTAGTAACAGTTTTAAGAAAGCATAATCATAATGTCAGAGTTTTTTATAAATGGATAGACGATAGTGAAGATGCATATAAAGATGTGCTAGATTTTAAGCCGGATTTGGTTGGATTTTCTTTATCTCATAAATATGGAGGTATAAAACCCTTACTAATCGGTGCCAAATTTCTAAAATATAATACCCCTAATACTCATGTGTTTTGTGGAGGAGTATTTGCATCTTCAAATGCAGATAACTTACTAAATATATGTAGGGAATTGGATACTGTAGTTATCGGAGAGGGAGAACCGATTATAGTTGATTTTGTTAATAATGTAATAAACAAATATACTTTGAGTAATATTGATGGTATCACATATAGGGATGTTGACGGTTTAATTAAGAAAAACCCTAAAACAAATATGATTTATAATTTGGATACTATTGATTTTCCTGATAGAGATTATATAAATAGATATTTAAAAGATAATACGTTAAAAGCAGTAAATATTATAGGCTCACGAGGATGTTATGGCAGTTGCAATTTCTGCAATGTACCTTCTATGTATTCTATAAAGGGTAAAAGTAGGAAATGGCGTGGGAGGTCTATTAAGAATATTGTAGATGAGATAGAAATTTTAAATAGTGAGTATGGAGTTTTAGTATTTAATTTTGGGGATGCTAGCTTTGAGGATTCGAATCCTGTGAGCCAAGGTAAAGAGCGTCTTAAACAGTTTGCAAATGAGATAATAAATAGAAAGTTAAAGGTATTTTATTCCTGCTGTTTTAGAGCTGAAACCTTCAAGGATACAGAAGAAGATAAGTCATTAATAGATCTAATGATAAAAAGTGGATTATTTAGTGTAATGGTAGGAATTGAATCAGGTGATGATGCTGAACTGCATTGTTTTTCTAAAAGAGCAAAACTTAATGATAACTATGAGACATTAAACTTCTTTTCTAAATATCCAGTATTTATAGCAAAAGGATTTATAATGTTTACACCAACATCTACCTATGAAACTCTGAAAAGAAATTTAGAGTTTGCTTATGAAACTAAATTGACTGAGGATTTAATTTACTTAACTACGATAACCGAGGTGTTTGAAGATACGCAACTGGTACTTGACTTACAGAATCAAAATTTATTAGACCAGAATTATGACTGGCAAAAAGAACATCCTTTTAGATGGACTAATGAAAATGTGCATAAGTTGGCAAATGAAATGTTATTGATAAGAAAAGAATTTATGTCAGAATTGGAATACAGTCACTTTTATGGTAGCAGCGATAATATACTGGAAAAAATATGTGGGATAGAACTAAAGCAAGAAATGCTATATAAAGGTTGTAAAAAAAAAGTATTAAGGGAAAAGATGAGGATCAATAACTATAAATTCTTTCTTGAATGTATAGAAATCATAAGATATGGGTGGGATCAAGAAAAATACGAACTGATAAAGAATGAGTTTATTTATACTAATTTTATAAATATTGTTAACGAAATGAAACTAGAAATACAAAAGTTTAATAGATTATTAAGGCAACGTGATAAAGATATCAACGAGTTAATAGATAAGTATGTAAGTAGTACTAAAACTAGTATTGAGGTTATATCATCTAGTTAATACTATACATATTTGATGCTCTTAAAGAAATTACAGGACGGCATGGAATTTGCTATAGTTGAAGGGATTCACAAGAAAAACTGAACAAGCTTCAAGTAACACTTAAGTACGAACTTGCAGATGGAGCGGATACCCAAAATAAGAGTGTGGCATCAGAAAACTTAATAGTCTTTGTATCTGGTAACTAAATGTTATCCAGAGTTTGCTAAGGGGCTAAGAGCAAGTAAATATATGCCTTTATTACTGTGACTACAAAGCGATCAGTTACGGATACCAGTAAGATGAGGCCCACAACAAATACCTAGGATCCGAAAGTTTTACCTATAGCAAGAAAAGCGCATACCAAGTTCGGTAGTAGCACTAGAATGAAGTTTACTTATTTTGCCCTTCGTGTAATTATTACACTTCTGCCAACTATAGCAGATAGTACTATAAAGCCGCCTACGAAAGCCCATGGTCCGGGAAATTCTCCAAGTGCCAGGAATACCCAGACGGGATTCAATATCGGTTCGATAACGGGTATTAAAGTTGCCTCAAGGGCTGTTACATGCTTGATTGCAAAAGTATAAAGTATGTAGGATATTCCCAGTTGGAATATGCCTAGCAGCAGAAGTCCTATCCAGCTTGAAGTGTCAGGCATGGAGCCAAACATAAACGGAAGGCCTATGATTGCGGTAAGCAAATTCCCCCAGAAAACTGACTCCAGCGGAGATTCGTCCTTTTGCTTACGAAGCAGCAGCACCATACCGGCAAAGCAGACACCGCTCAGTATTGCTAATATGTCGCCAAGGAGGTTTCCGGCTGACATATCATCGATAAAGAATAGCAGCATACCGCCAATAACCAGGAAAATCGCAGTCCAATCCAGAACGGTGGTGCGCTCCTTAAGGAACCAGGCACCAAGAAGTGCCACATATATGGGAGCAGTGTACTGCAGTATAATTGCATTAGCCGCAGTTGTAAGCTTATTTGCCAGAACAAAAAGTAGTACGGTACCGGTATAGAAAACTGCACAACCCAGCTTATACCTGTTGAATTTCAAGCTCGGCTTTCTAATTATTGTTAGCATAAGGAGCGAAGCTATAAGACTTCTCATTCCGGATATTGCCACGGCATTCCACTTGACGGATTTTATAAGCAAGCCTCCCAGGCTCCACAGCAGCGCTGCAATTATTAAAAGCAAGATAGACCGGAAACGGTCATTTTTAAATTTCAGAGATATATAATTCATATTCAATAATTCCTCTCTAACCTACTAAAATAGATTCTAACAGAATTATGGTAACAATACAATCAGAAGTCATGCAGTTAAATGAGGTTTCAGGGGGCCAGGGAATATACGGCGTTATATAGTGGTATAATGGAAGGAGAAAACTTAAAGGGGTGAAACGGTTTGCTCGGTAAGGCAGTTAAAATAATTGCGACAGTGGTGTTTTTAATAGCAGTTGATATGATTTTTGAAGTAAACTTTCCTGTAGTGAGGGAAATTAACATAAATACGGAAAAGCTGAATAAAGATAAAGAAATCTCACTGCTTCAAATAAGTGACCTCCATGGCAGTACATCTATAGAATTAATACAAAGGCTTATCAGGGAAACCAAGAGGATTAAGCCTGATGCCCTATTGATTACCGGAGATTTGGTGGATCAATCCACAAGAGACTTTGACAATGTGTATGCACTAATCAGGGAGCTGCATTCAACGTGTCCGAGCATATTTTTTGTGTCGGGTAACCACGAGTGGAATAATGACGGAAGGAATGAATTGCTTAGAAAGCTTGAGGACTTGGGTGTAGTGATATTGAACAATAAAGGTTATACTTTTACTGTAAGTGGTACAAATATTAACATATGCGGTGTGGATGACCCATACAGACGAAAGGATAATATCGAAAAGGCCATGAAGGGTGTGGATAGCAAAAGCTATACAGTGTTGATGTCCCATTCGCCAAGAATAAGAGGCAGGCTTGGGAAATATGCTCCTGACCTGATACTTTGCGGACACACCCATGGAGGTCAGGTCAGATTTCCTTTTATCGGTGCTGTAATTGCACCGGGTGAAGGGCTATTTCCTAAATTTGACAAGGGAATATTTAATTTGAATAACGGCAGTCTGCTATACATAGACAGCGGGGTGGGTACCAGCACGTTGCCAATAAGACTCCTGAACAGAAGTCAGGTTAGCGTGATAAGATTAAGGGGCAAGGGAAAATAAGTGGCAGGGTATATGTTATGCTTATTTTTCAAACCAAATAGAATGCTCGCTCTCTACCTGAAAGCCATTTTTCAGATACAGCCCTAATGCCCTGGTATTGATGTTGAATACAGATAACTCAACCTTGTCTGCCCCTGCACTCTGCAGTATCCCGACTGATTTATTGAGCAGCTTCTTGCCAATACCTCTGCCTTGGAATTCAGGAGCAACGCCTATTCCGTCAATATATCCGTTACTGCCGTTAAGCTTCAGAATATAAACCCCTGCAGGGACTCCGGCATGACAATATATGCCTGCCAGGGAGCTATTTATAAATTCTTCAAGATAACCCTGAAGTTCACTGTCTTCAATCATCGCCCCGTTGGGAGCCTGGAGAAAGGCAGCATTGTGCACTCTCTGGAAATCCTTGATATTTTCAGGGGAAAGGCTTTTGAAGCATTTGCTCTCCTCCGCCGATAGGGATATGTCATTACCGTTATACCCCATTTTAAGGTTTCTATTCGCTTCACTGAAACCGCTTTTCTCTGCAAAAGGTATAAGATAATACCTGTCATACATTATGCTAAGCCTATACTTTACATTCCTGTAACCTTTACAGTATTCAAAAGCTTTGGAAAGAAGAGGAGCCAGTTTGTCATTGTCACACTCCCTGATGTTTAAGCTGACAAGAAATATTTCACCCCGAACTGATGCATCCTTAGATACCACCCCTATTGTTCCAACCGGATTATTATTCTCCCAAAGCGAAAAATAGCTCTTACCATTATCAAATATAATTCCTTCACAATACTTTACTATATCTTCATAGCTTCTATAACTGCTTTTGTATTCAAAGCTACCTATGAATTGATAGAGCTTTCTTTTTTGTTCTCCTGGAAGTTCAGTGAGCGGGTAAATACTCATAGTTAATATCCTCCTTAAAAAGTAGATATAGTACATTTTATCTATTGCTATATAGACATTATAGCGATATGTTTAGTGCGTTGCAATACTAATGTATATATTTTCACGGAAATACAAATACTTCCTAAAGTCTCATACAGCTTATAACCTGCCATACTTCTATGTTATAATATAGATTATACTAATCAGCTTGGGCTGAATAGGTGTGGAATGCATAAGGGAGGGTAATCCTTAATGAGTCTGAGAATTATATATGGAAGGGCAGGAAGCGGCAAGAGTACATATTGCCTTAATGAGATAAGAGTGAGCTTGGAGCGGGGAAATAAAGTCAGGCATATTATAATTGTTCCCGAGCAGTTTTCCTTCCAGGCGGAGAAAAGACTGCTGAAAGCTCTTGGAGCAAGCGGTATAAACGGAGTGGAGGTTCTGAGTTTCGGCAGATTGTCCCACAGAGTGCTTGGAGAAGTGGGAGGCATAGTAAGAAAACATATAAATCCTGCGGGGAAAAGCATACTTGTACATACGATAATGGAAAGTCTGAAGGACAATTTGAGGGTTTTTGCCAGGGCTGCCGGACAGCGGGGCTTTGTAAATACATTATGCAGTACAATAAGCGAATTTAAAAGATATAATATTACCACTGGTGTTTTAAATAGTCTTAAAACTGCCGAAATGAGTACACAGCTTTCGGATAAGCTTCACGATATAGGACTTATATACGAGAATTTTGAGAAAAGGCTCCATGATAAATACATAGACTCTGATGACGATCTCACTTTGCTGGCTGAAAAACTCATTCAGTGTAAGCTTTTTGAGTGTGCGGAGATTTGGATAGATGAGTTTTCCGGTTTTACCCCCCAGGAATATGCGGTAATTGAGAAGCTTATGAAAAAGACTGCCAGGGTAAATGTCGCCCTATGCGCCGATTGCCTTTCGGACGACCTGGCATTGGAGGATGTGGATGCATTTCTTCCTGCAAAGGCTGCCTGGACAAAGCTTAGAAGGCTGGCTTCAGATACAGGTGTGAAGATAGATGTCCCTGTTGCCCTTAAAAGTGACGGGTTGAAATATAATAATGAACTGGCATTTCTTGAGTCAAACCTATATACATATTTTCATGGTACATATAAGGGGAGTACAAAGCATTTAAGTCTGTACGAAGCTCCCAACATGTATTCTGAGGTGGAAAGTACAGCCAGGGACATAGTAAAAAAGTGCAGGGAGGAAGGACTTAGGTATAGGGATATTGCAGTAATAACAGGGGATCTGGCTCTTTATGAAAAGATAATACGGGTGATATTTGGTGAATATGATATACCTTGTTTTATAGACAGGAAAAAGGATATTACGGGACATCCTTTGGTACTCCTGGTGCTTTCAGCTTTAGAGATAATAACAAGCAATTGGGCTTATGAAGCGGTTTTCAGATATTTGAAGACAGGTCTTACCGGAACTTTACGGGAAGAACTGGATATTATGGAGAACTATGTACTGGCAAATGGTATAAAGGGCAGTACCTGGACGAAGAATGAGGATTGGAGCTATGCTCCGGATAACAGCTTTGAAAGGGTGGCTGACAAAGAATATGAGCTTGAGATGCTGCAAAGGATTAATGAGGTAAGAAGGGCGGCAACTGCACCTCTTTTGAAGCTGTACCAGAGAATTAAAGGCAAAAACACCGGAAAAGAAATGTGCACAGCTTTATATGATTTTTTATGTGAGCTGGAAGTGCCTGAAAGGCTGGAAAAGCTTGTGCAGAATTTTACCGAGGCAGGAGAATTAGACAGGGCTGATGAGTACAGCCAGGTATGGAATATTCTAATGGAGCTTTTAGATCAGGTAGTTGAGGCTCTTGGGGATGAGACAGTGAAGGTAGAAACCTTTTTGCAGATTCTCTCAGTAGGTTTTGCAGAGTATAATATTGGTCTGATACCGAAAGCAAAAGAACTGGTTCTTGTAGGAAATCTGGAACGCTCCAAAAGCCATGCTGTGAAGGCAATATACATATTAGGCGCCAATGATGGTATATTTCCTGCGCCCTTTAAGCAGGAGGGGATTTTATCGGACCGGGACAGAGAGATTTTAGGGGCTCTGGGGGTGGAATTGGCACCGGATACCAGGGGGAGAACCTTTGAACAGCAGTATCTTATATATACTGCACTGACAGCCCCGTCAGAATACCTGAGATTGAGCTATTGTGCTTCTGACAGGGATGGAAGGGCTCTTAGGCCGTCTATGATTATAAACAGGCTGAAGAAGATGTTTCCTGACATCAGCTTTGAAAGCGGTATGACAAAAAATGACCAGGGAAGAAGTGCTGAGATGAATGTGTCGGCTCCGGTTCCGACCTTTAATGAGCTGGTGGCTGTTATGAGGCAGAGAGTTGAAGGCAGACAAACCGATCCCCTTTGGAAGAAAGTGGAGGACTGGTATACAAAGGAGGAAGTATGGCAGAAGAAATATGCCCGTATGACAGAAGGCTTCAATTATACTAATCAGGTGGAGATAATAAAACGGGAACGTATGCGGAAGTTGTATGGGAACACTATATATACAAGTATATCAAAGCTTGAGAAGTATTCTTCCTGTCCGTTTTCATATTATGTGGAATACGGGCTTAAGGCAAAGGAAAGACGAATAATGAAAATGAATGCTCCGGACATGGGTTCCTTCATGCACAAGGTTATAGATATGTTCTCAGAAGCAGTGAGTGAGAGCGGCATAGGCTGGAGACAGCTTGAAAAGGACTGGTGCTCTGAAAGGATTGCCCTCATAGTAGATGAACTGGTGCAGGGTATGGCGGGTAAAGTATTTCTAAGCTCCAGCAGGTATAAATATCTTGCAGAGAGGTTGAAGCGGGTGCTTATAAGGGCAGTGCTGCTTATTGCAGAGCATATAAAAAGAAGCGCTTTTGAGCCGGTTGGCTATGAACTAGGTTTTGGAGAAGGGGAAAAGCTTCCTGCTATAATGCTGGAGCTGCCCTCTGGGGAAAACATGGTTCTGTCCGGCAGGATTGACAGGCTGGACTTTCTGGATACAGCAGAAGGAAGGTATTTCAGAATAGTTGACTATAAGTCAGGCAGCAAGCAGTTTAAGCTTGAGGATGTCTACTACGGCTTGCAGCTTCAACTTATAACTTATCTTGGTGCAGTTGGTGAAAGCCTCAAGGATGAATCGGGGAAGCCGGCACTTCCGGCTGGAATACTATACTTCAAACTGGACGATCCTATTGTACTCTGCGGCAGGGGTGCATCCGAAGACGAAATTGAGAAGACCATAATGAAGGAGCTTAAAATGAAGGGCTTGCTGCTTGCAGATGTAAAGCTTATAAAAGAGATGGATACAAGTATAGATGGGGATTCGCTCATAATACCGGCCAGGATAAATAAAGGCGGAGACTTGGGCAGGTCATCTTCTGCAACTGCCGAACAGTTTGAAATAGTAAAAAGGCATGTGAGGAAGCTGCTTTACAGCCTGGGAGAAGAAATTCAGAGAGGCAGCATATCCATAAGCCCTTATAGGAGGAAAAGGATTACCTCATGTACTTACTGCGGCTATATGTCAATTTGTCAGTTTGATACAAAGCTTGCAGGAAACGGCTATAGAAATCTTTATGATATAAAGGACGAAGAGGTTTGGGAGCTTATGAGCGGCAAGCTTGCAGAAGGTGGTGATGGCAGTGGATCTCACGAATAAGGAAAGCATTTGGACGGATGAGCAGGCACGGGTTATTTCGGAGGAACGATGCAATCTGCTTGTAGCGGCTGCTGCGGGGGCTGGCAAGACAGCGGTACTGGTTGAGAGGATAATCAGGAAAATTACCCGCCTTGATGCTCCTATCGATATAGACAGGCTGCTGGTTGTTACTTTTACTAATGCTGCAGCCGCTGAAATGAGGGAGAGAATCGGAGCGGCACTTGGGAAGGTGCTGGACGAGGCGCAGAAAGATGAAAAACTGAATACGAAGAATCTGCAAAGACAACTGGCGCTCTTAGGGAAAGCCAGTATTACAACTATTCACTCCTTTTGTCTTGATGTAATAAGGAATAATTTTCATGTAATCGACCTGGACCCTGCGTTCAGGATCGCAGATGATACAGAAGCCTTACTGCTTCAGACGGAAGCACTGGAGGAGCTTATCGAGTCGAAATATGAGCCGGAGGCCTGCACAGAAGACTTCTTAAGCCTGGTAGAATGTTACGGCGGCAGCAGAGATGACAAAAAGCTTATGGATCTGGTACTGACTATTTATGAGTTTACCCAGAGCCATCCCTGGCCGGAAGTCTGGCTGCATGATGCGGTAGAAGTTTTCAATGCGGCTTGCGGAATGGACTTTGGAGTTACCCCATGGGCGGGAGTTCTATTAAAAAGCATTTCAATGGAGCTTTCAGGACTTCAAAATGTATTGGAAAGTGCTAAGACTACAGCAGAAATGGCAGAGGGACTCTCGCTCTATGCCGCTGTTTTGAATGAGGACATCCTGAGAGTAAAAGCTATGCTTAAGTCATGCAGCGGGGAGGGCGGCTGGGATGCGCTTTATGAAGAGTTCAAAAATCTTGAATTTGCACGCCTGCCAAGGTGCGGCAAGGACGTAGACCAGGAAGCGCAAGAGGAAGTCAGGGGTATCAGGGATGATGTTAAGGGCAAGCTCAAAAAGCTCAAAAATGAGCTTATAAGCGGAAGCTCTGAGGAACTGGCCGCTGATTTGAGGCTGTTGTATCCTATTATGAACAGTCTTGCAGGTCTTGTATCGGAATTTAAAGCTGGATACCAGGATAAGAAAAAGCAGAAGTGTGTAATAGACTTCAATGATCTGGAGCACTACTGCCTTAAAGTGCTGGCAGGACGGGAGGAAGGGAAGCTTTCCCCGACCCAGGCAGCACTTGGGCTTAGGGAGCGCTTTGAAGAAATATATATTGATGAGTACCAGGACAGCAATCTGACCCAGGAAGTAATATTGAACATGGTTTCCAGAGAGGAGCAGGGAGAGCCGAATATATTCATGGTTGGCGACGTAAAGCAGAGTATTTACCGGTTCAGACAGGCAAAACCCGAATTATTCATAAAAAAACTTAAAACATACTCAGGGGATTCCACGTCCAAGTACAGAAAAATACTCTTGAATAAGAATTTCAGAAGCAGAGAGGACATTATAAACGGGGTAAACTACATATTCGGCCAGATAATGTCCGAGGGTCTGGGGGATATCGACTATACAGATGAGGAGGCGCTTTATGCAGGAGCTGCCTTTCTGCCCCCTGAAAAATCTGAGGACAATGGTGCAGTTGAGCTTCACATAATAGACAATAAGGAAGCAGAGGAAAAAGAGGCGGCTGGTTCGGATGAAGGCCCAGATGCTTCCGATGGGTCAGGCTCGACTTTAGATATGGATATTCTGGATAAACCGGATTCCATACAGTGTGAAGCCAGGGTGGCGGTCAAAAGGATAAAGGAGCTTGTAGTAGAAGGCAGCCGTGGTTTTATGGTGTTTGACAAGGCTACGAAAAAGTACAGGGCTGCACAGTATCGGGATATAGTAATACTTATGAGGACGACAAAGAACTGGGCTGATGTATTTGCTGAAGAATTGAGCATTCATGGGATTCCGGTGTATACTGACACGGGAAGCGGATACTTTAAAACTATCGAGATATCAACCATGCTGTCACTGCTCCAGATAATTGACAACCCTTTGCAGGATATTCCGATGCTGGCAGTATTAAGATCGCCTATTGCGGGTTTTGACGCAGAAGAGCTTATTGATATCCGGCTGTGTGATCGTGAGGTTACTTTTTTTGAAGCAATGCGCAAGGCCGCAGCAATGGAAAGTGAGCTGGGGGGCAAGTCGAAAGCTTTTATAGAAAGACTCAACAGGTGGAGGGAAAAATCTTTATATCTTTCTACTGACGAGCTTATTTGGTATTTATATGATGATACGGCTTATTACAGCTTTGTGGGCGCAATGCCGGGAGGAGTCAAGAGGCAAGCAAATCTCAGGATGCTTTTTGACAAGGCAAGACAGTATGAGGAATCAAGCTTTAAGGGACTTTTTAACTTTATAAACTTCATGAACAAGCTGAAGGGCGGCCAAGGAGATATGGGAAGCGCCAAAACCCTTGGAGAGAAGGATGATGTTGTCAGAATAATGAGCATACATAAGAGCAAGGGATTGGAATTTCCGATTGTTTTTGTATGCGGAACAGGGAAGGGCTTTAATCTTACGGATGCAACCAAGAGCATATTACTGCACCATGATCTGGGCATAGGCCCTGACTTCATAGATCATAAGCGAAGGATATGGTATCCTTCGATATTCAAACAGGCTTTGAAGCATAAGATAAAACTTGAGAGCCTCTCGGAAGAAATGAGGATATTATATGTAGCCTTTACCAGGGCTAAAGAAAAGCTTATCATAACCGGAACCGTCAGTGATCCGGAAAAAACTGCAGTAAGATGGAAAGGCAGCAGCAGGGTAAAGTCAGAAAAAGTGCCTGAATTTGATATATTAAAGGGAAAGAGCTTTATGGACTGGATTTGTATGGCTCTTATGAGACATCCTTTGGGGCAGCTTGCAGAAAAGCTTGGAATGGAGAAAACTGATTTCTATGAGGGAAATGATAGCTCTAGGTGGGATATAAGGCTTTGGAACAGGGAAGAAGTTTTAAGAGATGCAAGGCTTGAAGAGAGTGATAAGGAAGAGCTTATCGGTGAAGTTGCACTAGCCTCCCCGGAATTTGAAGCTGATGCAGGGGATAGGATAATAAAAAGGCTGGAATGGAAATATCCGTATTCTGCTTATGAAAAGCTGCCGGTAAAAGTTACAGTTACAGAGCTTTCACATTACTTTAACATTCTGGCGGCTGATGAATATCAAATGGACATAGTTCCAAGTATAAAGAAGAGACCAAGGTTCCTTGAGGAAGCAACAGAAATGACCGGTGCAGAAAAGGGTTCTCTGATGCACTTTGTGCTGCAGCATATGGACTTTGGAGCAGAAGTCTCGGAGAACGGCATAAGAAAGCAGGTGGAAGGTATGGTGGCTGCTGAGCTTTTGACAGAAGTACAGGCGCAGAATGTAGGAAGCCGCAAGATACTTGGCTTTATGCGGTCAGCTTTGGGCAGAAGGATGGCTGCGGCAGAAAAGCTTTACAGGGAAGTACCCTTTACCATGGAAGTGGATTGCAGAGAGATATTTAAGGATCTCATAACCGGGGATAATGAGTTTGAAACTATAGTACTCCAGGGTATTATTGACTGTTACTTTGAGGAAGAAGGAAAGCTGGTGCTGGTTGATTACAAGACTGATTATGTACCTGATTGCGACATTGGACAGCTAAAGGAAAAATACAGGTCCCAGATTGAATATTACGAAAGAGCCTTAAGGCAGATAACAGGAAAGGAAATAGCAGGGAAATACATATATTCGTTCTGGTTGGATTCTATAATTGAATATATATAAGCAAATAAAAGGGCAGTTATTGTAAATAACGGTCCTTTTATTTGCTTCTATGCGGCCTTTAACGACAAGAGTTTTATTTCAGGAGACGGGTGGATACCGCCTGAAGGTTATGACCCCACACAGAGGGATTGGTATACGGCAGCTTTAGCTAAGGGCGGAGTGGCATATACAACACCATATCTTGACCCTACAACCAATAAGATGGTTATAACAATTGCTACACCTATAACAAAGGATTCACAGGTTATAGGCGTAAGGTGCGCAGACATATACGTGGATGTTCTTACAACGATAGTAAACGATGCAAAAATTGGGGAAAACGGTTATGCATTCCTGTTAGATGCAGACAAGAACTTTGTAGTACATCCCGATAAGAAATTTGCACCGACAGAAGACGAACTGGCTAACATTTCTAAGGTTATGGACGGCAAATTTAAAGGGCTTGCGGATATAATCGCAAAAGGCAAGGAAAACTTCTACAAGCAGCAGGATTATGACGGAGAAGAGAAATACTTCATATATTCAAATGTTAAATGCTCAAACTGGGTATTTGGATCAGTAGTACCTGTCGACGAATATAAAAGCTCGTTGAATTCACTGATTACAGGCTTTGCTGCTGCCCTCCTGATTTCACTGCTTATGTCAGTACTGCTTGCAATGTTACTGGCAAATGGTGATTTAACACAGAAGGTAGCTGTCAAAAATAGAGATGAAATCGGCCAGCTCGTTGGGAGCTTTAACAATATGGTTGATGATATAAGAAATATTATAGCGGGCATATCTAGTACCAATCAATCAGCAAATGAAGAATCTCAAAATCTTATGAAGAATTCGGAAAGCTTGAAGGTAATATCCGGTGACATTACAGGTGCATCACAGCAAATAGCGTCAGAAGCTTGTGAGCTTAATGATAATATAAACTCAGGAAAAGAGTTTCTGGAAGGTTTTTCAAACAAGCTAGCTAATATAGCAGGACAGACAAACCTGCTGGCATTGAATGCTGCTATAGAAGCCGCCAGAGCCGGAGAACTTGGAAAAGGGTTTGCTGTGGTAGCCAATGAGGTAAGGAAACTGGCTGATGAATCATCCATGGCTGTACAGAAGATTGGACAGTTGGTGGAAAATGTTACAAAAGAAGCAAAGAACTTTGAGGAAATAAAGCAAAAATCCTATGAACTAAACAATGCTAAGAATAGAATAAATGAAAGTATATTGAATGATTTTGACAGTATTAAAATGAGTATCAATGGTACTGTTGAAAGAATTAAAGAAGTATTCCATCAGATGACGTCAATTGAATCTGAAAAGCAGCAAATGAACACAATAATGCAAAATCTATCCAGCATTTCAGAGGGTTCGGCAGCTGCCACAGAGCAAGTATCAGCTTCGTTGGAGGAACAATTGGCGCTGCTCCAGCTGACAGCAGAGGAAATTGGGAAGCTGGTAGGTAGTATTGAAGAACTGAATAAGTCAGTACAGAAATTTAAAATTTAGTAATTAAAGGCGATGCCAATTAGGGTATCGCCTCTAATTTTGCTTCCTAACCAAATACTCCATATGCAGCTTCACAACTGTATACTTTCCTCCAATAAACAGTTCCAAATTACCAATTTGTAGCTCTTATATTACTTCACCAATTAATGTATAATTGAATATAGGTAAGGATTGTAAGTACAATATAATTCGTAAGCACTTTGGAATTTTTTGGCGTTTTACGAAAAATTTGAGGTGAACTATGTTCTACAAATCCATAAATGAGAGGGTAATGTACATAAAGTTTAACAAGGATGAAAAGAACCTCTTTATAGAGGAGTACAAGCCGTTTATAGCAGCCGCCGTTGAAAAAGCAACCGGCAGGTATGTTTCTTATGGCCAGGATGAGGAGCTTAGTATAGGCCTTATGGCCTTTGACGAGGCTATAGCTTATTATGACCAGCAGAAGGGAAATTTTTTAAGTTTTGCTCAGAATATAATAAAAAAAAGGCTTATTGACTATTACAGAAAGGAAAAAAAGCATCAGGCAGTTACATATATAAGCGAATATTCCACTGAAGAAGCTGATGGGGAAGAAGTCTTTGAATATGTTATAGCGGCCGAAGAAGCCCAGAACAAGTACTATCTGGGCGAGGTAAACCAGCTTAGAAGGCAGGAGCTTGAGGAACTCAAGGAGGAGCTTTCTACCTGGGGGCTGACACTTTCCGATGTGGCAAAAAGCTCTCCTAAACATGCAACTACAAAGAGTTCATATCTGGATATCGTCAAATATATAATTGACAGACCTGAGCTGGTAAAAAAAATAAAAATAAAACAGTATCTTCCAATAGCAGAAATTGAAGAGGGCACAAAATTACCCCGTAAAACTATAGAACGCTCACGAAACTATGTAATAGCAGCAATGGTAATACTAACAGGTGACTATTATTGCATAAGGGAGTTTATAGACTGGGGGTGGAAAAAATGAAGGCAGTAGTCGCAGAAATAGATAAAAGGCAAATGATAGTGATAACGGATAAGGGAGACTTTGTAAAAGTTAAAAGACAAATGTCGGTTACTATAGGAGATGAAATAGAACTAAAGCAAAAGATGACACATTTGACATACAGAAGAATGGCGGGAATGGCTGCTTGCTTACTTATGTGCATTTGCCTTTCAACAGGTGTATATGCATATTACACTCCATACAGTTATGTCAGCGTGGATATAAACCCCAGTATTGCACTATCTTTAAACAGGTTTGAAAGGGTAATATCAGTAAACCCTCTGAATGAAGATGCGGTAAGCCTGCTAAAGGATACAGAAAACTTAAAAAACCAGGATATTGATGAAGCACTTTCGGAGATAATAAAAAGCGCCTTAAAAAAGGGTTATATAGATGCGAAGGCAGAAAACCAGATAATGGTTGTGGTATCTGCAAAGAATTCCAAGAAGGAGGACAAACTGGCAAGCACAGTGAATACAACTGCCGCCAAGGAGTTATCAAAAGTTAATAATAACTACGGTGTAACGGTAGAAAAGACTAATGTATTAAACTATAAAGCAGCTTTGTCCAACAAAATGTCTCCTGGAAAGGAGATACTCGCAGAAAAACTGAGAGAGGTAATTCCGGAGATTAAAGATGAAGAAATAAGGAATATGTCTGTGAAGGAAGCAGTACATCTGATAAAGGAAGGCAGAAAAGCTCTCCAGGCAGCCGAAAAAGACAGCAAAGACAAGGATAAAGAAGATGATGATAAGATGGGCAATGGTGAAAAAGAGGATGCAATAAACAATAAAAAGAATGAAAAGCAAAACGGCAAGGAAGGTGTAAAAGCTGCAGCAGAAACCGAAGACAATAATATAAAGGGTGAAAAGGTAAAACCTGCATCTACAGGCAAAAATAACGGGAGCAGCAAAGAAAAAGATGATAAAGAAAAGATCGAAAAAGAGGGCAAGGGAACTGAGACCATAGACAGTGATGCAGAGGCTGAAGATAAAAATAAAAGTGATAACGGTAATGCTAAAAACGGGGAAGATAACAAAAAGAATGATGATATAGACGGTAAAGGCAAGAATAAATAATGAAGAAGAAACAGGGCATTTGCCCTGTTTTTATTTGTAAAAAAATGCTTGTAAAAACCTTCCTATATTGATATTTGCACATACATGTTGTAAGATTAAGGAAGTGCTATTAAAAATCATTTTACTGTTTTCGGAAGCTTTGCTGTCTGCATTTGACAGAAGGTTGAATATAAGGAGAAGAGGTGCGTTTATTTGAATTTTGACGAGGATACAAAAAAAGAAATATACTCATGGATAAAAACAATTCTTTTCGCCATAGTGCTTGCTGTGATTTTAAGGACATATATATTCAGAACAGCTTATGCAATGGACATATCAATGGAGCCTACACTGCATGAAGGGCAGATACTGATTATATCCAAAGTGAACTATTTATTAGGCAAGCCTGAAAGAGGAGATATTGTGGTAATTAGCAGCAAGCAGGATAAGCTGAAGCACTTGAATCTCATAAAGAGGGTTGTGGGCTTACCGGGCGAAACTGTTGAGGTAAAGGGCAACAGGGTGTATATAGATGGAAAGGCATTGGAGCCTGATTTTACACAATCTCTTACACCGGATTTTGGTTTTAAAAAGACAACCATACCTGAAGGCAAGTACATGGTTATGGGCGACAACAGGGAACACAGCAGGGACAGCAGGTCTGAATCGGTCGGGTTCATTGGTAAGGAATACCTTACCGGTAAGGCTGTATTCAGATTATGGCCGCTGAATAAAATAGGAAAATTAAAATAGGCTATACCGCCCGGCATTTATGCCGGGTTTTTGATTTATTTACATGAAACAGCATTATGTCAACTGTATATCAAATTGTCTTTTGGCAAATAATCCGATAGAATAAAGATAATGGAATAAACGAGAGAGGCATGAGAATGCAGGATGTAGCGGACGGTCTTGACCGTTCCTTTGTTCGGGTATCCAGTGGTCGTCCGAACAGGCTGCAAAGGCTTCATAATGAGGGGCAAAAGTCATAAGTTCACTTCTACAAGACTAATTTGAGGAACTCCAAAATGGAATGATTAATATAATGATAGTATTGTGAGGAAAACCAAGATGTACAACAAATCAAAGCTTAATAAAAAATATATAATATATTTAGACCAAAATAAATGGTCCGATATTATGAAAACTCTTGATAATCCAATGTATATGAACGGCAGTTATAAAGCTGTAGTACAAAAAATTATAGAAAAGTCAAAATCACTTGAGTGGATTTTTCCAGCTAGCTATACTCATTTTACTGAAACTATAACATGGGAAAATAGAAGTAATGGCTATAAATTAGGCAATACAATGGATGCAATTTCTAACAGGTACACTATGCCTCATTTCTATATAGTTTTAAAAGATGAAATAGCGAGGGTAGCACAAGGGAAAGACAAGATAATAACATACATTACACAAGGAGATCCGTTTGCTTTTACTGGAAGTAAATTATCACTGACATTTGAAGATAGCAATGGAAACAAACTGCCAGAGTTAGAAAAAGAATTTCAAGAGTTTTTTGATAGATTAAATATATATGGAACGACTGTGAATAGTGGCTATTTTGATAGAAATGAAATTGAACGAACTAATAAAGATATATATATAAGTATGGAAGGTGAGAAAGATTGGTATTTGGGTTTGCCTCAAAAAGACCGCACCCAGCAATATAAGGTAAAATCTTTTAATGACTTGTACACAGCAATGGAATTAGATGTTTTAAGCAATGACATCATAACATGTGATGAAAAACTACTATGTATTATTGAACAAATTAAGTCATTTGATATTTATATATCTTTAAAAACATACTTATATCAAAACAAAGATGGCAGAATTGATATTAATGATAATAAAGATATATATTTTTTTTCAGTTGCTATTCCATATTGCGATATTGTTATAGCAGAAAAAAAGTGGACTAATGTAATAAAATCTTTAAACTTAGATAAAAAATACAATGTCATTGTAGAAAAAGATTTAAATTGCTTAATGAGATTGTGATTAACTGGGTAATGGATTACCTAGAAAAAGGAGTTTCAGTACTTGATATTATAATAATGAGCAGTCTGGAGGAGTAAAGTGATGAATATAAAGACTTTAATAAAAAATTACGAAAGCACAACCCTTGAATGTAAAAAAGCTGCAGGTGGATTGCCAAATAGTATTTGGGAAACATATTCCGCATTTGCTAATACTAATGGAGGAACAATTCTTCTTGGTATTGAAGAAATAGATAAGGAATTATTCATTAGAGGTGTTCATGCACCCCAGGATTTAATAAAAATGATATGGGATACTCTTAATAACCCTCAGAAGGTCAGTGTCAATATTTTGTCCGACCGACACATATATATTGAAAATTGTGATGGTATGGATGTTGCTGTTATTGAAGTTCCTAGAGCAGACCGCCATGATAAGCCTGTATATATTGGCAGTGACTGTTTTACAGGCAGTTTCAGAAGAAACTATGAAGGTGATTACAGATGTACTAGACCTGAAGTTAAGAATATGTTACGGGATCAAGCTGATATTACTCAAGACAGTAAAATACTTGCAAATATGTCACTTGATGTTTTTGATAAAGAGAGCATACGGCGTTATCGTATAAGATTTTCAAATTTAAAGCCAAATCATGTGTGGAATCCTCTCGGTCAGGAGGAGTTTTTGTATAAAATTGGAGCAATCAAGCGCAGTGATGAAGATAAGAAGGAGCACCCTACAATTGCAGGACTTCTTATGTTTGGAGAGGAAAGCGCAATTATGGAGGAATTTCCAGAATACTTTCTTGATTATAGAGAAAAGTATGATGAAACAAACAGGTGGACTGACAGAATATCATCTAACACTGGTGATTGGAGTGGAAATATCTTTGATTTTTATTACAAGGTTATAAACAAACTTACCGCTGATTTGAAAGTACCTTTTCAGCTTATAGGCGGAGTTGAGAGATTAGATGAAACAAGAGTACACCAAGCTATGAGAGAAGCCTTTGCAAATGCTCTTATTCATGCAAATTATTATGGACGTCAAGGTATTGTTATAGAAAAGACAAAAACCGAAACAGTTATTTCAAATCCAGGCGGTTTGAGAATCAGTATTGCTGAAGCACTCGCGGGTGGTATTAGTGACCCTCGTAATCCAGTGATATTTAAGATGTTTTCTTTGATAAATATTGGCGAACGTGCCGGAAGTGGTTTATCAAACATTCAGCGTGCTTGGGAAGAACAGCATTGGGGAAAACCTTTAGTAATTGAAACATTTGAACCTGAACGCACGACTTTGAAATTGAAAATTGAGAGAATCTCTGATAAAGCCACTTTAATAGAAAACGACGGTAAAGCGACGGTTAATGACGGTAAAGCGACGGTTAAAAGAAAACTTAACCAAACTCAAGAGCAAATTATAGTGTTAATAAATAGAAATTCGAAAATTACTACTGATGATATGGCAAGTGCAATTGGTATTACAAAACGAAATATCGAAAAAAACATAAAAATGCTCAAGGACGATGGTATACTTTTGCGTGCAGGTGGAAAAAAAGAGGGATATTGGCAAATAATCCGATAGAATAAAGATAATGGAATAAATAAGATACGGGATATGAGGAGGCACGAGATTGCGAATACTTCATACATCAGACTGGCATCTTGGCAAGATGCTTGAAAACATAAACAGAATAGAGGAGCAAAGGCAGTTCATAGATGAGCTTTGCGGGATTGCAGAGGATTGTGCAGTAGATTTAGTGCTTGTAGCCGGTGATATTTATGATACATATAACCCGTCTTCTGCGGCTGAAGAACTGTTTTACGATGCGGTGGACAGGTTAAATGCCAAGGGTACGCGGGCTGTCGTAGTAGTTGCGGGCAACCACGACAGTCCGGATAGGCTGTGTGCGGCCAGCCCTCTGGCATACAAGAACGGTATAGTTTTACTTGGGTATCCGGGAAGTGATGCTATGATATACCCAAATCCTCCTGCAATTTTAAAAGCAGGTCCAGGATGGCTGGAGATAAAGCCTGGAAGCTCTGAACACAGTGCTGTTATTATAGCGCTGCCGTATCCCTCCGAATCCAGGCTGGAGCAGCTTATATCGGCTGACTCGCATGAAGAAAAGCTTCAGGAAGCTTATTCAGATAAAATAACAGGGCTGCTCCGTTATTTGAGCAGCAACTTCAGAGACGATACAGTGAACCTCATCGTCAGCCATTTGTACCTGAGAGACGGTAAGACCTCAGACTCCGAAAGGCAGCTTGGAGGCGCTTTGGTTGTAGACCCAGGTAAGCTTCCGGATAATGCACATTTTATTGCTTTGGGACATCTTCACAGACCTCAGAGGATAAAAAGCGCACCTTCACCTGCATATTACTCAGGTTCTCCCATTGCATACAGCTTTTCAGAGACTGATTACAGCAAGGTGGTATATATAGTAGATGCCGTTCCAGGTGAGATGGCTCATGTTAAGGAAGTATACCTGAACTCAGGGAAACCCTTGAAGCAGTGGAAGGCAAAGAATGGAATAGAGGAAGCCCTAAGCTGGTGCGAAGAGGGAAGGGATCAGAACGCATGGATAGACCTGGAGGTATATACCGACAGGGTGCTGACAATAGAGGAACAAAAGAAGCTCAGGGAGCTTAACCCCGGGATAATTAACATCAGACCGGTGGTAACTGATGAGAAGGAGAGTGCTATAAGCTCTGAAAGCCGGGAAGGGAAAAAGATAGAAGAGCTTTTTAAGGATTATTACAGGTACAGGACGGGTATGGAGGCGGCGAATGAAATGCTTGAAACCTTCCTTGAAGTAGTGAACGGGGATACGGAAGAAAATTACGAAGAAGTACTGCCTGGAGGTGAAGCTATTGAGACCCAGGTATCTTGAACTGGAGGGGCTGCAGAGCTTTAAAGAACTCCAGACTATAGATTTTGACAAACTCAGCGAGACAGGTCTTTTCGGCATATTCGGACCAACGGGAAGTGGAAAATCAACGATACTGGATGCGTTGACCCTGGCTTTATATGGGAATGTGCAGAGGGCAAACAGAGGCACCCAGGGAATTATGAATACATCAGCAACTAGTATGAGGGTTTCATTTACTTTTGACCTGGTCAAAGCAAATGAGAGAAAGACCTATAAGGTAGAGAGAGTATACAGAAGGAAGAAGGATTCGGAAAGCTCTATAGAATCAAGAGTTGCCAGACTTTTTGAATTAGGAGCCTTCGGGGAAGCGGTAATTGCAGACAAGCAGGTAGAAGTCAATGATGCGGTTATAGAGCTTATTGGCTTGCAATTTGATGATTTTACGCGTTCTGTAGTTCTGCCGCAGAATAAGTTTCAGGAATTTCTCTTGTCTCCCAAGGCAGAAAAGACAAAGATGCTGGAACGTATATTCTATCTTGAGGAGTACGGCAGAGAGCTTACAGACAAGGTGAACAGGAAGCTTGGATTAATAAGGAACAAGCTTTCCGGGACTTTGGGGGCTTTATCCGTATTGGGAGATATTTCAGAGGCTGCATTAAAGGATGCGGAAGCGGCCTTTAATACAGCAGCAGAGAATAAGAAGAGTATAGACGGTTTATTGAAGGCTTCTGAAAAGAAATATAATGGTGCCAAAGAGGTGTGGGAGCTCTCTTCTGAGTTGTATGAGGCAGTGCGGAAGCAAGAGGAACTGAGAGGATTAGCAGCCGAAATAGATTTTATGAGGAACCGCTGTAAAAGTGCCCTGGCAGCCCAAAACTTTACTGAGAGGATAGATGATCTCGGAAAGACAGATGCAGAGTTGAAAAAGACATCAGAAGAGTTGGACAAGTTAAGTACCGCATTTTACGAACTGGAATCCCTGCTGGAAAACAGCAAAAGAAAGCTTGAAGCTGCAAGTGTATTACGACAGGAAAGGATACCTGTACTTATAGAATATAAGACTAAGCTTTCGAAAGCACTGGAGACAAAAGGTGAGCTTATGAAAACGGAAGAAATCCTTCAAAAGCTGAGAACTGAGTACATTGTGCTGAAAAATAAGGTTGATCAATTAGTTGAGGTCATAGAAGCACAAAAGTCCAAGCTTCATGAGTCTTTAGCAAAATCAGAAGAGAAGAAAGTCCGGATCGAATCCCTTAAGGTTGAGGCAAGCTACAGGGATAAGGTACAGAAGGGGACTGCTCTGGAAGAAGAGCTTCTGCGTTCGCAAAAGGCAAAGGAACAGCAGAAATCCAGATATGAAGAATTTTTAAGTATTGTAAAAAGGCAGGAAGAAGAGCTTAGGGTATTGGAGGAGTCAGGCATAAGGCTTTGCAATGAAGTGGAGCTTGAAACTGCGTCATATGAAAAGCATAAGGAAATGAAACAGTGGGACAGGAATGACATAATTAAGGCCGAGACAAGGTATTACAGCATTAAGTCAGTTACTGACGCACTGAAGCTCAATCACAAAGCTATAGAACAGCTTGAGCTTAGAATATCGGAATATGACAAGGAGTCTGAGGCATTAGAGCAGGAGCTTAACAGGCTCAATATAGAAAAGGAGAATAAGCTCTCCGAGCTTGATAATAAAAAACTTTTACTTGAGAAGAAGAAGAAAGAGCAAGAAAGAGATATTGCATTCAGTTTGGCACAGAACCTGAGGGATAATGAGCCTTGCCCTGTCTGCGGAGCTACAGCACATCCGAATCCTGCTGTCCATTTGGAGGGTATGAATCAGGGGGCGGGTGAAGCGGCAATAAAAGAGCTTCAAAACTTGATTGACAAGCTTGATTCGGAATACAGGGCTCTGGAAAACGAAGGAATAAAGCTGTCCTTGCAGCATAATAATTTAGAGAGCCAAAAGGAAGCTCTGAAAGGGGATAAGAAAAATAAGCAGGAGGAGCAGACTGAGCTTTTAAACAGACTTCCTGAGAATTACCAGGGGTTATCTGTTGCTTTAATAGAAGATGCTCTAAAGAAGCTTTCGGAAGAAAAACAGGAAAGGCTCAAAGCTATTGAGAATTGGGAAAATAAGCTTTCTCTGCTGGAGAAGGTGCAAAAGAAGGCATCCGAGGAGTACAACCGCTATCAGGTGGAAAGCAGCGGCAAACGCTCACAGCTTGAAGCAAACAAACACTACCTGGGTGAAATGCAAAAATCTTGTGTTGAGGCAGAAGAGGATTGCAACACAAAGAAAAAAGCCTATGATAATGCTGCAACAGATTTAGGGATAGAAAATATCAAAGCTGAGCATGAGAAAATACAAAATAATGACCGTGAAGCGGAGAGCCTTTATAAGGAGCTGGAAACTCTTGAAAAAGTTTCAGAGGGGCTTAGAATGGAAATAGAAAAAGCAGAAGAAGTTAAAAAGCTTGATATGGAAAAGCTATCGGAAAATATAGCTGAGGGCAGAGGCTTTAAGTACCGGAAGGAAGAGAAGGAGAAGGAACTCAAAGCACTGCTTGGGGATAATGATATAAAGACTGAGTTAGCAAAGACAGAAGAAGAAATGAGTGTTTTGGTAAAAGAGGAGCAAAAAGCACAGGAATATGTCAATACGGCAAGGGATAAGTATGAAAAGATTATCAAGGATAAGAAGGTTTATGAGAAGCAAAGGGAGATATATGAGGAAAAGCTCCGGCTCGATACAAAGAGGTTAGAAAAGGAGCTTGCGGACAAAGGTTTTGCATCCATTACGGCAGTGGAGGATGCAATAATGCAGAAGGAAAGCTTGGAGGAGCAGGAGGGAGCCGTTAAGGAATATGAAGAGCGCTGCAGCAACACAAAAGCCCACAAAGAGATAATAGAAAATAAGCTTTCGGGCAGGAGCATAACAGAAGAGTCGTGGCAGGAAATCAGCCGCAGATACGAGGAGCTTAAGCTTGAGAAAGAAAACAGCATTGCAGCTTACGAAAGTACAAAAAGCAAGTTTGAGGCAATAAAATCCAATTATACCAATTGGCTTTCTTTGGTAGGGGAGATGCAGGAGTACTCCAGAAAAAAGGAACATCTTGAACTTATCAAGAATCTGCTTAAAGGGAATGGCTTCATAGAATACATATCAGAGGAACGTTTAAGGTACATTGCCAAGGAAGCATCTGAGACTCTGAGTACACTGACCAGACACAGATACGGGCTGGAGTTGGATACGGAAAACGGGTTTGTCATTCGTGACGATGCAAATGGCGGAATACGCAGATTGGTAACTACTCTTTCGGGAGGGGAAACATTTTTGACCTCTCTTGCCCTTGCTCTGGCTTTATCCTCACAGATACAGCTTAAAGGGCAAAGCCCTCTTGAGTTCTTTTTCCTTGATGAGGGCTTCGGGACATTGGACAGTAGTCTTCTTGATACCGTCATAGATGCTATGGAAAGATTGAGTACCGAAAAAAGAGTCATAGGGCTTATAAGCCATGTGCCCGAAATGAAAAGCAGAATTACAAGACGCCTTGTGGTAGAGGCTCCGGTAATTAATGTCACAGGGAGCAGAGTTTATATGGAAAAAGCATAGGTAGGCATTTTACGAAATGATGTAGAAAGGCTGTGAAAATTTTGAAGGAAATACATGTAGCTGATATTACCAGGCTGGTAAAGGAACTATGCATTAATTCCAATTACTATATTTCTAAGGATGTGCAAGGAAAGATAGAAGAATCGGCAAAAAATGAACCCTGGCCTATAGCGAAGGATATTCTTGACAAAATTCTCAAGAATATTGAAATTGCACGGAATGAAAACTTACCTGCCTGCCAGGATACAGGCATGGCATGTGTATTTATAGAAATCGGACAAGAGGTTCATGTAACAGGCGGAGATTTGGAAAATGCAATTCATGAAGGAGTAAGGCAGGGATATAGCGAAGGCTATTTAAGAAAATCTGTTGTAGGTGATCCATTGGAGCGTATTAATACAAAGGATAATACACCGGCTGTTATTTACTATGATATAGTGCCTGGTGACAAGCTTGGGATTACTGTTGCTCCAAAGGGTTTTGGCTCAGAGAATATGAGTCAGCTTAAAATGTTAAAACCGTCTGATGGAGTTGAGGGGGTAAAAGAATTTGTATTAAAGGTAGTAAAAGAAGCTGGACCCAATCCATGCCCGCCTGTAGTAGTAGGGGTAGGCATTGGAGGGACCTTTGACAAAGCGGCATACCTTGCAAAAAAGGCACTGATAAGACCTTTGACAGAGAAAAACCCCAATAAATTTTATGCTGATTTGGAAGAGGAACTTTTGAATAATATTAATAAGCTGGGAATAGGACCTCAGGGATTCGGGGGTCGGACAACAGCACTTAAAGTAAATATAGAGATTTATCCGACTCATATTGCAGGCTTGCCTGTAGCAGTAAATATAAACTGCCATGTAACCAGACATGCTCATGCAGAACTTTAAACTGGAGGAGGTAATGCATATGGAAAGGAAAATAACTACTCCCTTTACACTTGACAAGGTACAAGAGCTGAAAGCAGGGGACAATGTGCTTATAACCGGTATTATTTATACAGCAAGGGATGCTGCTCATAAAAGGCTTATAGAATTATTGGAGCATGGAGAGGCGCTTCCTATCGATATAAAGGATTCCATAATATACTATGTCGGACCTACACCCGAAAAGCCAGGACATATAATAGGTTCGGCAGGACCTACTACCAGCTATAGGATGGATTCTTATACCCCAAGGCTCTTAGACATGGGTTTAAGAGGAATGATAGGTAAGGGCTCAAGATCGGTATCAGTAATAGATTCCATGAAAAAAAATGGTGCTGTATATTTTGCAGCTATAGGCGGTGCTGCAGCACTTATGAGTAAATCCATTAAAAAGGCTGAAGTGGTAGCCTATGAGGACTTAGGGGCTGAGGCAATAAGGAGATTGGAAGTAGTAGATTTCCCAGCCGTAGTTGTAATAGATGCCCAAGGTAACAATTTATATGAAATAGGGCAAAGCGACTATCTAAAAAAGAATGTGTAGAGAAGGTAAAAGACATATATACTATAAACATAAAATAATATAAATATCGAATATGCTTTGACTTGTTGAAATGAATATTATAAAATTAGATTATTATATAAATTATGGGAGGCGGGTTAACTTGTCCAGAGACTTTAGCGATATGAGAAACAGTTTTATGGAGCTGGTAAAGAGGATTAAACACTATACTGATGCATTGTCAGTGCTTTATTGGGATTTAAGAACAGGAGCCCCCAAAAAAGGCGTGCCCCAGAGGGCTGAAGTAATTGGCATGCTGTCGGGAGAAGCCTTTAGACTTTCTACTTCGGATGAGATGCAGAAATACCTGGAGTACTTTGCTGAGCCTGACAATAACGGCAGACTGGACCATATAACGAAGGCTGTAGTAAAGGAATGCAGGAAGGAATTTGCTAGATACAGTAAGATACCGGAAGCAAAACATAAGGAATATGTTATATTAACCTCTGAAGCAGAGTCTGTATGGGAGGACGCAAAGAACAGCAATGACTTCGAGTTATTCAGACCCTACCTTGAGAGAATAGTTGATTTCAAACTGGAATTTATTGAACTGTGGGGCTATAAGGATAATAAGTATAATACTTTATTGGACTACTACGAGCCAGGAATGACAGTCGAAAAGCTGGATATGATATTTGACCGGCTTAGAAGCAGGATAGTACCTTTGATAGAAAAGATAAAGAAGTCACCCAACCAACCTGATGACCGGATTTTGAAGGAATATTTTGACATAGAGAAGCAGGAGGAGTTCGGCATATATATTCTGAAACAGATGGGCTATGATTTCGAAGCGGGCAGGCTTGATGAGACGGAACACCCATTTACTATAGGAATAAACACTGGAGATGTGAGAATAACCACTCACTATTATTCTAATGACTTTGCCAGTGCGCTTATGAGCTCAATGCATGAAGGCGGGCATGCCTTATATGAGCAGAACATTACTGAGAAGATTTCCGAAACACTCCTTTGTACAGGGACTTCCACCGGAATACATGAGTCACAGTCAAGGTTTTGGGAAAATATCATAGGGCGAAGCCGCACTTTCTGGGAAAAGTATTACAAGGATTTGCAGAAGTTATTCCCTGAGCAGCTTAATGGTGTAACTCTTGATAGTTTCTATAGGGCTATAAATAAGGTAGAGCCTTCACTTATAAGGATAGAAGCTGATGAAGTTACATATAATCTTCATATAATGGTAAGATATGAAATAGAAAAAGCTCTCATAAACAGGGAAATTAAAGTGTCGGACCTGCCAGACGTATGGAATGAGAAGATGAAGGAGTATATGGGGTTAGTACCGCAAAATAACGCCAAAGGCGTGCTGCAGGATGTTCACTGGGCAGGCGGAGATTTTGGCTATTTCCCATCTTATACCCTGGGCAATATTTATTCGGCACAGTTTTTTAATACAGCAAGAAAAGAAATTAAAGATTTTGATGCACTTATCGAGAAGGGCGAGCTTATTAAGATAAAGGAATGGCTCTCAGAAAAGATACATAAGCATGGAAAGCTGTTAGAACCGGCAGAAATCCTTATGCAAGTCACAGGTGAAGAAATTAATCCTAAGTATCTGATTGATTATTTGGAAAATAAATATAAGGAAGTATATAAGCTATAAGTAAAGCAATATATATCAGAGGACAGTATAAGCTTGATTCTGTTCAAAAGCTTATACTGTATGAGTTGGTATATATTGCTTTTCTGCTTCTTCCACAGGAAGAGGTCTACTGATATAGAAGCCTTGAAGCTCATCACAGTCCAAGCTCTGCAATAGTTCAAGCTGTTCCTTGGTTTCAATTCCTTCTGCTATTACTTTGAGCTTCAGGGCATGGGCTACTTCTATTATTGCTTTTACTATGGCACAAGTGTTTTTATCCTCAGGAATATCAGCTACGAAGCTCTGATCAATTTTTAAGTAATTAACAGGAAAATGTTTCAAATAGTTAAGAGATGAATAACCAGTGCCGAAATCATCTATCGAAATATTTACACCCATTTCAATTAGCCTGCTTAGAGTATCTGTAGTATATTGCAGGTTTTCTATGGCAATTGTTTCTGTTATCTCAAGCTCAAGATATGATGCATCAATTCCTGTCTCGGCCAAAACGTTTTTTACAATATCAGGAAGATGCTTGTCTTTAAAATGCCAGGCAGACAGATTGACCGAAAGACGGAGACTGCCATATCCAAGTTTTTGCCAACTTTTAAGCTGATTGCAGGCTCTATTTAGTACCCATTTGTCCAAATACTTTATAAGGCCTGTTTCTTCGGCAGCGGGTATGAATTCTGCCGGATAAATGAGTCCCTTTTCTGGGTGCTGCCATCTGACCAAGGCTTCCATACTTACAAGCTCGCCAGTTTTGCCATCAATCTTTGGCTGATAGTGAAGCAGCAGTTCACCATTATCTATGGCATGACAGAGCCCTTTTAACAGTTTGTATTTTTCAAAAACAGAGGTATTCTCGTTTATTTCTTGGAAAAAATCTCCATGGTTTTTACTGCCCTTTTCCTCCATTATAATCGTACCTAAATAAAGAATCCTCCGTTTGTTTCCAAATCTGAAAGCCAAGATGACTACCTCCTGATAAAGATTTTTAGACTTTACATGCTACTAAACATATTTCGACATTATATTGCCAAAATTTAAGGTGGTTTAAAAAAATTCTAAATATTCACGTTGACTTTCCATATTTTATACATTGACAACAATGCTCATTTTATATTATATTAAGTAAAATGAACTTTCACAAAATTTATGGAGCTGATTTTATGGGTATCATTAATTGTATAAAAAATAGGATGCATCATCATAGGCAGAGCGCTTAAGCCTTTTTGGAAATTTTCCGTAGGCATAAGTGCTATTTGCGCTTGTGCCTATGGGATGCAATATTAAAACCCCGTAGGTAAATAATACCTACGGGGTTTTGTTATTTTAAAATAACAATTTGAAGCGAGGAGAGGGAATAAACTATGCAAAGCTTTAAAATTCCTCCCGGTATGAGGGATATTCTTGTTGATGAAAGCAGCAAGAGAACTATATTGCAGGAAAGACTGCTGCACTATATGCAAAATTGCGGTTTCGGCCGTATAGAAACACCGCTGTTTGAGTATTATGAGTTGTTTTCCGGGGACATATCACCCGTTGATGATGAAAGTATCATAAAGACAATAGACAGAGATGGAAGAGTAGTTGTTCTAAGGCCGGATATGACAATTCCAACTGTCAGAGTTGCTGCCACAAAGCTAAGAGGACAGCAAAAGCCTTTAAAGCTGTTTTACATGGGGAATGTGTACAGGGCAGATAAGAAAAATCGGGGGATAGGCAGGGAATTCTGCCAGATTGGGGCGGAGATATATGGATGTTCCGGTAAGTGGCTGGATTTAGAGATTGTAGGTATGGCAAGGGAAAGCTTCAGGGAAGCCGGAGTTTCAGATTACAAGATAGATATTGGACATGTTGGGATAATAAAGGGTATTTTCGAAGAACTGAACCTTACGGAAGAAAAGAAAACTTATATTGTTGACCTGATTGGCAAAAAGAATCTTGTAGAGCTTGAGAATGAGGTAGCTGCTCTTCCCATTGAAAGCAGGTATAAGGAAATAATCTGCAAGCTGCCGCTCTTTTTCGGGAGACCCGAGGACATTTTCAAAAGAATTGATGAAATAATAGTTAATGATACTGTGAGAAAATCAGCAGGCTATCTTTTTGAAATATATGAAAAATGCAAAGATATGGGGCTTGCGCCTAATCTTATTATTGATGTAGGCATGATGGGAAATATGAAATATTACACAGGGTTGATTTTCAGGGCATATGCTCAGGGAACCGGCGAGGTAGTAATTTCAGGAGGCAGATATGACGACTTGCTTGGAGAAATGGGTTTAAATACAACTGCTGCAGGGTTTGCAATATATGTTGACAGTATGGCTGAAGCAGCAGCAATAGAGAACATTAATCAGAATAAGGAACCCAAGGTATTGGTAATTTATAGCGGCGGCAGGTTTATTGAAGCTCTGCAATATTCAGAAAGCTGTAGAAAGGGTGGGAATACTGTAAACTTAATAAACTGCAGCGATATATCCGATCTGGAACAATACTGCAAACAATACGGCTACGATGAAATATTGAATTTTGAATAAATTAAAACTGGGAGTGATGGAAGTGTTGAAGGTAGCTATAGCAAAAGGCAGGGTGGCTGACAAAGTAAGCGAACTTCTGCTTGATACAAGTGAGTATAGAAACATAATCGATTTAAAATCCAGAAAGCTTGTTTTTATTGACGAGGCTAAGGAAGTAGAATTTTTTCTGGTAAAGCCTTCTGATGTTCCTGTATATGTGGGAAGCGGAGCGGCGGATGCGGGTATTGTAGGCAAGGACATACTAATGGAGACACAGAGTCAGGTTTATGAAATACTGGATTTGAAAATCTGCAAGTGCAGGATGGTCTTAGCAGGCCCTTCTGAGAAGAAGCAGGTTATACCTATAGTCAGAAAAATTGCTACCAAATATCCTAAGATAGCATCGGAGTATTTTAACAAAAAATCAGAACCTGTAGAGATAATAAAGCTTGATGGCTCGATAGAACTTGCTCCTATTGTAGGACTTTCGGATGCAATAGTTGATATTGTCGAAAGCGGAATGACACTCAAAGAGAATGGTCTTATAGTATATGAGAATATTTGCGATATAACTGCAAGAATGGTAGTGAACAGGGTTAGCTACAAGCTGAAAAATAAAAGCATAAACACCTTTGTATCGGCTATAAGGTCTTCAATCGAAGGAGGTGATACTAATGCTCAGAATATTAACATGGGATGATAAAAGCGGCATTGACAACTTTTTAAACAAAAAAAGCAGCAGTTTCATACCCGAAGAAGTGACTGAGGCGGTAAAAAAAATAGTCAGGGATGTCAGGGACAGGGGAGATAGTGCAGTTCTTGAGTACAGCAGGAGATTTGATAACGTAAGAGATATAGGAGACTTCCAGGTAAGCTCCGATGCCTTGGAGGCTGCAGCCAAGGGAGCAGATGACTCCTTTACAGCAGCTATCAGTAAAAGCATAGCTAATGTGAAAAGATTTCACAGTAAGCTTGCTGATAAGGACTTCAACATATTAACGGATAACGGCAGCGTGCTGGGCAGCAGGGTTACTCCGATAGACAGAGCTGCAATATATGTGCCCGGCGGGAAAGCCTCATACCCTTCTACTGTGGTAATGTGTGCGGTGCCTGCCATAATTGCAGGAGTCAGGGAGATAATAATTCTGACCCCTCCAGCTAAAGACGGAGGTATCAATCCGTATATAGCAGCGACAGCAAAGCTTCTGGGGATTGAAAAGGTCTTCCGTATAGGCGGAGCTCAGGCGGTGGCAGCAGCAGCTTTTGGCACAGGGACTATACCGAAGGCAGACAAGCTGGTAGGGCCGGGAAATGCATATGTAGCCGCTGCAAAGAGAGAAGTGTACGGATTTTTAGATATTGATATGATAGCAGGGCCCAGTGAAATTGCAGTAGTTGCAGACAGCAGTGCAAATCCATGCTGGGTTGCGGCTGATTTACTGTCCCAGGCAGAACATGACGAAGCGGCAAGGTGCTTTCTGGTTACCGACTCAAAAACTTTTACAGCCAGGGTAAATGCTGAAATAGAAAGACAGCTTAAGGGCATGAAAAGACAGGGTATAATAAGCAAGGCACTTGAAAATAATTCGGCGGCTATTGTCGTTCAAACAATTGAGGAGTCTGCGGATATAATAAACAAAATTGCACCTGAGCATTTGGAGATTATAACAGGAAATCCTTTCAGCATATTGAAAAACATTAAAAACGCAGGAGCTATTTTCATCGGAGCTTATTCTACAGAGCCTATAGGCGATTACATAGCAGGTCCGAATCATGTCCTGCCTACCTATGGCACCGCAGCTTTCTTTTCACCTCTTTCAACAAGGGATTTTCAGAAAAGGTCAAGCTTTATATATTACAACAAAGCAGACATCATGGCCTATGGGCCTGCTGCAATAAAAATCGCTGAAGCAGAGGGCTTGGAAGCCCATGCAAACGCGCTGAAAGTGAGGCTTCAAAATGATAGATAAGTTAGTTTCAAAAAGGGCACTTGTACTTGAACACTATGAGGCAGAACCAAATATACAGGGAATAGCACTTAATAAAAACGAGATACCTTGGAGTTTAAATGACAAATTAAAGGAAGCCCTTATTGAGAAGGTTAAGACTATGGAGTTTAACCGTTACCCTGACAGCAGCTGTACAGAGCTTAAAAAAGCTATTTCTGGGTATACAGGTATAAGTACCGATTCAATAGCCATAGGCAATGGCTCTGATGAACTTATAAACGTACTGCTTCAGACTTTCATAAATCCTGGTGACGCCATAGCGGTTGATAACCCTACCTTTTCAATGTATAAGATATATGGAACCGTCTCCGGCGCCAGAATATTGGAGTATAGCCTGGGCAGCAATTTTGAAATGAAGCTTGATGAATTTATAAGCTGCATTCAAAAAGAAAAGCCTAAGATTATCTTTATATGCAATCCTAATAATCCTACCGGCGGGAGGCTTGAATTGCCGGAGATAGAACAGATATTGACAAAAGCTGACGGTATTGTAGTTATTGATGAGGCGTACTTTGAGTTTTCAGGAGTAACGGCTTTGGGATTCCTTTCTAGGTATGACAATCTCATAATACTCAGGACATTTTCTAAAGCTTTTGGATTAGCAGGGCTAAGGGTAGGATATATGCTGGCAAACCCGTCAGCTGTAAGTTATATAGACAGAGTCCGCTCTCCTTTCAATGTAAATGCATTTGCCCAAGCTGCAGCAGTGGAAGTTTTGAAAAATATTGATACTGTAACAGAAAGAATTGAAATAATAAAAAGCGAGAGAAAAAGACTTACTGCACTGCTTACAGAGTTTGAAGGACTTCGGTGCTTTGAATCCTGGAGTAATTTTATACTGATGCGCTCACCATATGCTGTGGAAATAAACAAGAGACTTAAAGAAGGTGGGATTTACATCAGAAGTTATTCCAACCCTATAATAAAAGACTGTCTGAGAGTTACAATCGGCAGTCCGGCGGAGAATGACAAATTTTATAAAATCATAAAGGAGGTACTGTATGAAGGAATCTGATGTAGAAAGGATTGGCGAACTATCCAGAAAGACAAATGAGACTGAGGTATATGTAAGTATTAATCTTGACGGAAGCGGAAACTATGATATAAATACAGGGATTCCATTTTTCGACCACATGCTGGAGCAGCTTGGCAGACACAGCGGGTTTGATCTTATTGTCAAGGCACGGGGAGATATACATATCGATTATCATCATACTGTGGAGGATGTCGGAATAGTACTGGGAAAGGCACTTAACGAATGTACCCTGGATAAAACCGGAATTGCAAGGTATGGAAGTGCAATGCTTCCGATGGATGACTCTCTCTGCCTGGCGGCAGTGGATTTCTGCGGCAGGGCGAATCTTGTATACAACTGCAGCCCACTCAATGGCTATGTTGGGGATTTTGATACTCAGAATATTAAAGAATTTTTTAATTCCTTTGTAAGCAATTCACATATAACGCTGCATATCAATCTGCAGTATGGAGAAAATGCGCACCACAACGCAGAATGCATATTCAAAGCGGTGGCAAGAGCATTGAAGGAAGCTTTGCGCATGGATGAAGCTCGGGGTATACCATCTACGAAGGGGTGCTTATAAGTTATGAAATTAGGAATTGTGGACTATGGAGTAGGTAACATTTACAGCCTCAAAAAGGCCTTTGAGTATATTGGCGTTGATGCTGTGGTTTCCAAGGATGCAGGAGTGCTCGACAATTGTTCCGGAATTGTCCTCCCGGGGGTAGGGGCCTTCTCTGATGCAGCTTCGAATATATTGGCAGCAGGGCTGGACAAAGTGATAGAAAACCAGGCGGCCAAAGGGAAGCTAATCTTTGGAATATGCCTTGGAATGCAGCTTATGTTTGATTACAGTACAGAAGGCGGAGTAATAAAAGGCTTGGGGCTAATACGCGGCTGGGTGGACAAAATCCCTGATAGCGTAAAGGTTCCTCATATGGGCTGGAATACGCTGCAAAAGAGAAATGAATGTAAGGCACTTAATGGAATTAAGGATGGAGCGTATGTATATTTCGTCCATTCCTACTATGCAAGAACAGAGGATAGTACAGATATATGCGCTGTCAGCAGCTATGGAGTTTCTCTTGCCGCAGTTGTGCAAAGAGACAATATTTTAGGGATGCAGTTTCACCCTGAAAAAAGTGGTGAGACGGGGCTTGTTATTTTGAATAATATTAAGGAGATGTTGTTATGAATATTTATCCGGCAGTTGATATTTATGACGGAAAATGCGTGAGGCTTAAAAAAGGAATTCTAGAAAAAAAGGAGATATTTTATGAAAATCCGGTAGATGCTGCAAAAATGTGGGAGCAGAAGGGTGCCAAAGCTTTACACATCATTGATCTGAATGGAGCTTTCAATGGGAAAATGGGGAATAGAGAAGTAATTAAGGAAATAATAAATTCTGTTAATGTCCCCGTGCAAGTCGGAGGCGGTTTGAGAAGCATTGCAGATATAACGGACGCTTTGAATATCGGGGCAGCAAAAGTTATTTTAGGTACCGCCGCAGTATTGGATGAAGAAATTCTTGAAACAGGCATAAAAAGATACTTGGATAGAATTGCAGTAAGCATTGATGCTATAGACGGCTATGTTGCCATAAAAGGTTGGGTAAATGTGAGTGAATTCACGGCCTATAACTTTGCCGGTAAAATTGTCCAGAAAGGCTGCAAAAACATAATATATACCGATATCTCCAGGGATGGAACAATGAATGGGCCTAACCTTGACGGTATAGAAAAGATGTGCAATGTAGAGGGAGCAAGGATAACCGCATCTGGAGGAGTCAGGAGCATAGACGATATTATAGCGCTTAAGAGTACATGCGCAGAGGGAGTAATAATAGGAAAAGCCTTGTACGCAGGAGCAATAAAACTAGAGGATGCCATTAAGGCTATGGAGGAGTAATATGCTTGCAAAAAGGATTATTCCCTGTCTTGATGTAAAAAACGGAAGAGTAGTAAAAGGAGTAGGGTTTTCTGATTTGAAAGATGCAGGAGATCCTGTTGAAGCGGCAAGAATGTATAATTCTTTGAGGGCGGATGAGCTTGTATTTCTTGACATCACCGCATCAATAGAAAGCAGAAGTACTATGATTGATGTGGTGAAGGCAACTGCAAAGGAGGTATTTATACCTCTCACGGTTGGAGGAGGCATAAATAGTCTGGACGATATAGATGCATTGCTGCATTCAGGTGCGGATAAGGTATCCTTAAACACTGCGGCAGTGAAGAATCCGAAGCTTGTTTATGAAACAGCTAAAAGGTACGGCAGCCAGTGTACCGTTGTGGCAGTGGATGCAAAACTCAGGGAAGATAGAGCAGGCTGGGAAGTATATATTCACGGAGGCAGAACCAATATGGGTATAGATGTGCTCGAATGGTGCAAAACCGTTTATGAACTGGGAGCCGGTGAAATACTCCTTACCAGTATAGATGCCGACGGCTCTAAGGAAGGCTATGACATTGCCTTAACCTCCAAGGTGGCTGAAACAGTAAATATACCTGTTATAGCTTCAGGAGGAGCAGGTAAAAAGGAGGACTTCTGCGAGGTGTTAACAAAGGGTAAGGCTGATGCGGCACTGGCAGCTTCATTATTTCACTATGGTGAACTGAGTATAGGAGATTTAAAAGCTTATCTGGCACAGAGGGAAATAAACGTAAGAATATAATAGATTGGGGAAGTTAATATGCTGATTGACGATATAAAATTTGATGAAAAAGGCTTAGTGCCTGCCGTAGTGCAGGATTATAAAACAGGTGAAGTACTGATGCAGGCGTATATGAATAAGGAAAGTCTGGGAAAAACATTGGAAACGGGGCGTTCATGGTTTTACAGCAGAAGCAGGAGGGAACTCTGGGAAAAGGGGGCAACCTCAGGAAACATACAGGAAGTAAAGGAAATATCATATGACTGTGATGGAGATTGCCTGCTTGTGAAGGTTGCGCAAAAAGGCTCAGCCTGCCATACAGGAAACAGAAGCTGTTTTTACAGAAGCTTATGGTCTGATGGCGAGAGTACAAAAACAGCAAATATCGGAGAGGTTGCTGCAAAACTGTATAGTAAGGTGGAAGACAGAAAAGAAAATCCCGTACCCGGCTCTTATACCTGCTATCTTTTTGAGAAAGGCATTGACAAAATATTGAAGAAAGTAGGGGAAGAGAGTACCGAAGTAGTGATAGCAGCTAAGAATAATAACAAAAGTGAAATAGTATATGAAATATCTGATTTGATTTATCATCTTACTGTATTAATGAATTATACGAATGTATCCTTCGATGATATTGCAGGTGAACTTTTACAAAGGTTCAAGTAGGGAATGCATTGTGGGGTACCGCCGGCATTTCACAAATGCCGGCGGTACCACTTTTAGAATTACTTTTCACAACATATGTATTTACACAGATTTAGCGAAATTGGAATACAACAAAAGCCTTTCGGCCAACTTGAACCTGGTAATGCACTTATAAGGATTTTCATACTTCTGGCGTCGGGGGCAGCGTCCCAGGCATATCGGCAGCAGGGAACAATCACGGCAAGCAGGAATAGTCCACGGATCAAAGCCTTGATACTCGTTGGATTTGATTTCATCGGCCTCATTCAGGTTTCCATATACCCCCGCTCCCTGTCCGGTCTCCGGAACACAATGATAAATATTCCCTGAAGGGTCAATGGAATAGCTCTGCTTTTTTACAGTGGCACATGGATACGGTAAGGGCACAGGAAATCCATAAACAGAAAAACCTTCTTGCGCCAAATATTCCTTGAACCTCAAGTCAAATTCGAGATATTCTTCTGTGCTCAGGCAGGAATGTGGTATACAGTCCACTATATTACTTTTGCCCTCCAAAAGACCCAATCTCAGGTCAATTTTGGCGTCATTCAAGGAACGCTTTTTGAGTTCCTGAACAACATAAAAAGCTTCTTCATAATTGTCACGGTCGATATTTATCCTGATGGATAAAACTTTCAATTGCTGCAGCAGCAAAGGAATCTGCGAAAATATCCTGCTGTAGAATTCCTTGCTTTCAAGCAGTGAAATCCCTTTACGACGGGCAAATGTTTCAGGAGTACCGTCTAGTGTTATCTGTATGTTGGTTATATTCAGACGGTTCAGTTGCGATATGTTGTCCGAATCAAGCAAAGACCCGTTTGTTACTATGCCTGCTTCGTACGTGGCTCCATTTTTTTTGCAAATCTTTTGAAACCTTCCGGTTAAATATTCAATTACCTCAAACGCAAGGTAAGGCTCTCCCCCAAACCATTGGATATCAAGTTTTCCCTCCGCGGATATCTTTCTTTCAACCAGCGTTATTAGCTTTTCCTGCACCTCTTTTGACATCTCACCGCATTTTACGGCATTTTTCTCAAAACAGTAGGAGCATGAAAAATTGCACTTCATAGTAGGTGATATTATTATAATCAAATGCTTGTCACTGTTAATGGTTGACAAGTACTTCCGGTGTGCGTCCTCACGCTCGTCAAAACCCAAAGGCACTATAAAAGACTGCGCTGCAAGCAACTCTAAAATTTCCATATTGTCGGCAGTTCCGGTATCCCTCACAGAATCAAGTATGGTTTGTATAATTTCAAACTGTTCAGGCGTAAATTTCAGCAGTCTGCTGTTTATACTTGAGAACAGCAAAACATTTTCATTAATATTGAATATATTTGTAAACGATGAGCATTTCCATAAATTTTGAACATTTTCAGTCATAATCATTTTTCCTCCCATTAAGAAAATACCATCAGCCCAGTCTTAACCCCAGTTTTGTCTGCCTGTAGCAGTTAGGGGGGGCATCATAAACCGTACCGTACGAAAAGTAAGCGTTACGATAGCAATATCCCTTTTCCCAATGGCACAATTCAAATTCATCGCAATCCTCGCAAATGGTGTTTTTAAACTTGGTACGCTCTGGATATATAAAGTCCGTCATTGCTTTGCCGTTCCACACCTCCATTATGGATTGGCTGTTCAGGTCACCCACATAAAACTCTTCTTCCTGCTTCATTTGTTCGCACAGTATAGCCCGTCCGTTAGGTGCTATGCCCAACATTGACCAGCCTCCACCGCAGCCTGACCGGCTTGCCCACATTTGCTTTTTTTGGTCCTGAGGTCCATTACCACCAATATCCATTTGGTCCAGGTCCTCGCTGATATCTATGCCAGGGTAACGGGAACAAATTTTATGAAGCTGTATTTTTGCCTGCTCAATGGACTTTTCATCCATAAAAAATCCATCCTGATGCCTGAAAAACGAGCGCGTATATTTAACAAACTGGAAGCGCCTAGCTCCCCTCGGATAGAAAAATTCTACAATCTTATACATCTGGTCCACATTCAAAGGCGTAAGGACTCCTTTAATTTTGGGTTGAATTCCCACATTAATAAAATTGTCAAAGGTTTCAGTAATATTATCTTTAAATGCAGCATTGCCGGTAATCAGCTTTACTTTTTCATCGTCCCATGCATCAACGCTTAACTGCACTTTTCTTTCTCCGATATACCTCACCTTGTTCTGAAATCCGGCGTCCATCAGTCGTGACACATGTTCTTTTGTAAAACGCCCTTTTGTTGACAATAAAAACAGTAATTCTGCCTTAACCAGTTCTTCAAGGAAATCTATTCCGTCTTTCCGTGCAATTACATCCCCTCCATCCAGAGAGATCAGCTTTATATCCAAATCTGACATTTGCCGGATTATTTTTTTCCAATTTTCAAGTGTCATTTCCGGCTCTCTTTTTCTGTGAGCATAACAATATATGCAATTTGTCTGGCATTGGTCAGTAAAAAAAGCCATTACACAGATAGGCGACTTGAGGCGTTTCCTGCTGCGCAAGTCCTGTGAACGTTGTTTGAATCTTTCGGCCGAAACCACAAATTCACGAGGATCGTAACGGCATGAATGCATAATGGGTTGATTGGACTGGTCAAAAAGCCCTTCTTTGCCGATACCGGATTGGGTTGCATTTTTTCTTACCATATCATCCAAATCCGCAAGGACATCTTCAAGTTCTTGTCCGCAATCCGGAAAATATGTTTGATAGTCTGCTTTTATTTCCGCAAATTTCCTTGTCCCATCAATCAAGGAAAGCACAAAACCCGTAAAAGGATTTAAAACAATGAATTTTGATTCTATAAAGTCCAAGGGGTATATAATGATTTGCTCATCGTCTTTTTTTAGTACGAAATCATTCCTGATTGAAACATAGTCTTTGAATCGGAGTGGCGAAACTTTTTTGTCCATGATTTCCTCCTAATTAATACCTGTTAATATATATTTTGGGCTGTATTTTGTATTTTACATTGAAAACGACTTATTTGAACATAAGTCGTTTTCAATGTAATACAAGTACTGATTGCAAAGATTAAATGCACATTATGCAGGTGCAGGCAATACAACCTGGGCAAGCTCTTACGGCTCCAGTATCTTCCAATAATGACTTAGGGTCAATATTGTTGCGTTCAAGAAGTCTTTTTACTTCTTGTATCAAATCTAATTTTTCTTTTTCACTAAGCATGAAATCACCTCCTTTCATTATTTAGAAAATGAGCAATATTATAACATATATGTATATTCATAGTTTATCGTATGATATGATATTATGCAATAACCATATGGCATTTCCCGGTATCTATTCTTTAACGTAAATAAGCCTGATGGTTCACTAAAACCTCTCTCTGCGCATATTATGGTTTATAGAAGGATGGTGTAATCATGAATTATGCTGTAATAATGTGCGGGGGTTCAGGCAGCAGGTTCTGGCCTATGAGCAGAAAAATGTACCCTAAGCAGTTTTTGAGTACAGTAGAGGAAAAAACTATGATCCAGCTTACTGTAGATAGAATCAGCAAGCTCATTCCCCTTGAAAATATTTATATGGTAACGTGCAAAAGCTATGTCAGCACCATAAAGGAGCAGGTACCTCAGATATTGGAGGAAAACCTTATAATAGAACCTATGATTAAAGAGACTGCTGCTTGCATAGGCTATTCAGCCGTAAAGCTTCTGAAAAAAGATCCGGAAGCGGTTATGATAGTACTTCCTTCTGACCACTATATACAGGATGAAGACAGGTTTATTGAGACCGTAAAGCAGGGCTTGGATATAGCAAACTCTGAAAATTGCCTTGTAACCATGGGGATAAAGCCTACAAGACCGGAAACGGCATATGGTTATATAGAAACAGGGAAAAGAGTAGATGAGGTATGGGAAATACCGACCTATAAAATAAAAAGATTTACAGAAAAGCCTAACAGGGAAAAAGCCCGGGAGTTTATCGATAAAGGCACTTATCTCTGGAACAGCGGGATGTTTATCTGGAAAGCGGCTGTACTGATTAAGCAATATAAAAGGTTTCTTCCTGAAATGTATCAATGCCTTAAGAGAATGAGTGATAATATAGGAAGCCCTGAAGAAGACAGCATAGTCGAAGAAGAATATAGCAAAATTGATGGCATTTCCATAGACTATGGAATACTGGAGAAGACATGGGATGTGTATGTGATGGAGAGCAGCTTTTTCTGGGATGACATAGGTAATTGGACCGCATTGGAGCGGTATATTCCTAAAGATGAAAACGGCAATTCGATAAAAGGGAAGTACAAGGTGCTTGATTCGCATAACTGCATATTGTACGGGGGTAAAAGGCTTATTGCCGCTCTTGGAGTCGAGGATCTGATAATAGTAGAGACGGACGATGTGGTGCTGGTATGCAAAAAGGACAGAGATCAGGACATAAAGCTTCTGATTAAAGAGCTTCAAAAGGATAAGGATAGTATGATATATATATGAATACACAAAATGGGCCGCAATTTTGCGGCTCATCTCATGAAATCCGGTTCATCTCCTATATCGAGCTTTTTATTATATACAAAATCTTTATTGAATACAGCATATATATCATCGTCTATATAATCCTTGACGGTATTATATCTGCAGTCGAGGTATTTCCACTCGTCATCCTCTTTGAAAACCAGGTAGGAACTGCTTTCGCCCAAGGCGATGTAAGTATCCTCCGTGTCACCTGTGAGGCGGCCGTATAAGCCGAAAGCGAGTAATGCTTTATCCCAATGGCTTCCCGTCTTATTAGCTATGCAATAGTCCGGAAAGGAGAACATGTCTGAGCTTTTCTCACAATCAGAAATATCACTAATTACATCTATTATTTTCTGGGTCTTTGACGGGGCATCTGATAAAAGATTAGAAATCCCACCGCTTAAGTCCTTAATCAGTTCTGAATCAGAAGAAGCCTCTGCATAAGCATTCGGATGTTCTACATTTATTAGTCCGGCAGCATACCGGGCATAGTCAAATTGACTCAAAGGATACCTGGAAGCTGTGTTGGTTATGTAGCTTGTACATTTTATGGCAAGCAGGCTGCCCATAGCAGACCTTAGCTGTTCACGGGCTTCATCAAGTGTAGAGAAGCGGCAGGGGGTATCATCTGTTATAAAAGTTTTCCTAAGCAGGCTGTAAATGTATTCTGAGTCATATGGGATATTAAGCACACCCTCCAGCTCTGACTTTCTGAAAGATACTTTTTCAGGTTCTTTTCCGGGCTGACGTCCGGAGAACTTAAATATCTCCGCTGCTCTATTATATATAGCTGATGTTTCTTCGATGCCGAGATTTGTCCAGTTATTTTCATAGCTTAGGAAGGCGGCCTCATTATAAACGGACAGCAGATCACCGATTGAAAGCTGCAGCTCCGGAGTATATATGACTGAACTGCCGGGATTAAATGCATAGCCGGCATCAATATTTATAAATACGGCATTGCCGGAATCTGCCGTTATGCTATATACTTCGTCCGCTGAAAAACCTATGAGCCTTAGAATTGCAGTGCTTAAGCATGAAATTTCGAGTTCGCTTCCAGAGTCATATATTTCATGTGCTGTATGAGTATGATCCTTACTTCCTATTAATAAAGGCCCTTTACCATCATCTGTTTCATTAAAAGACAGTTCTATATTGTGATTAGTATAGTCAGCATAAGCATATGCTGTCCCGCTGCTGTTTCCGTATGGGAGTCTGAAAGCCGAAGTACAAAGCCTGCTGTCAGTATAATTTGCATTTATAAGCACCATGCTGTCGTATAAGGACTGCTCAGGATAAAACTCATATCTGGAAAAGGCACTGGAATAATCTTCTATGTACTGGTTAGCGACATAACGCTGTTCTCTTAGAAGCTGTGATTTTTCAGACAAGAGCTCCTCTTCCATAACTGATATGTTGGCCTCCATATGCTTCTGAACCTCTTTTAGACGTTCTGAAGACTTATTTATATCAAGGGTAACCAAAGTTGTTAACTCCAGGGGGGTAGCGTTCCTCAGACTGTTTTCCTCGATGAAATATACTCCAGTATTAAGGTATGGGTTGTCCTTCAGGTATTGAGTCATATAGTCTATGGAGTTTTCAGCCATTTCCATATTGCTTCCTTGAATTATTACAACGTATCTGTAGTCTTCTATATTGGATAATACCTGGACAATTCCAATGTTATTGCCCGGATAATTGTCAGTTACCTTTACCGAAGTCAGTCCCTTTTCTTCGAGATCAAGTATAGAAGCATTATCATAGGGAGTGCCGACCAATATAATATCTCCACAAGTCTGAAGATGTTCGGCATCGGTGCGGAGTTTAGAATTTAATGCATCACTCATAGACAAGGCCGGATTATATAATTCACTTTCACTTCCTACTACGATAGTGGGATTAGCATAAGGATAGTAGTTATAATCGCCAATTTTCCAAGTTCCATTTTCAAAAATGAAATATATATTTTTCAAAGATGGATTATTTATGTTTTTGCCGCCTGAAGATTCCTCACAAGTTATGCTGACTGTGCATACAACTCCATCCTTGAGCCTTTTTGCTGCAACGATAGTTTGTGAGTAACTCTTTATCTTTTTGCTGTCCATGAAGCTCTTCAATTTATCAAGCTCCAGCTTATGCCGGGGACAGCTTTCTGAAATAATGCCGTCAATCATGTCGGTATTGTTTTCCATAACTGCCGCTGACATATCGTCCAGTATCTTTTGAATTTTATCAGCTTCGGGAATATCAAAACTCTTATTGTTATCCTGGCTCTCCGTACAACCGGAGAACATAACTAAACCAGTCAAAATTAATATAATTAAAACCAAATAGTTTCTTCTCATCTGTATTCCTCCTAGTGCCTCGCCAACCCTAGAAGTGATATACTATACGAGGCACTATACCTTATTATACACCTCTTCATAGACCTTTATAGTCTCAATCACTGTTTTTTTCCACGAAAAGCTGTATGCCCTTCTTAATGCTTTAACCGAAAGCTCTTCCCTGAATTCAGAGTCTGCTATGGTTTTATAAATTTCCTCTGTCAGTTCATCTGTATTGTAAGGGTCGACCAATACTGCTCCGTCTCCTACTATCTCAGGGACTGAGGTTACATTTGTGGTAATGGTCGGGGTTCCACAGGTCATTGCCTCCAGAGGAGGGAGGCCGAATCCCTCATACAGTGAGGGATACACGAATAGAGAGGCGCAATTATAAAAATAGGGCAAATGCTCATAGGGTACGTAGCCTGCAAAAACCACCCTGTCTTTAATACCCATGTCCTCCACTTTCTTTTTTAGCTCATAGTGGTTATCCTTAGATGCCCCAAGCAGAACCAAATCATAATATCCCGGAAGCTCCCTGTATAACCTTTTATATGATTCCAGTAAGCCGTCTACATTTTTTCTGGGACTGAAGCCGCCAAGGTATAGTATGAAGTCGTTCGAATAGCTGTATTCCTTCTTAAGAAAATCCCACGCTTTTTCCTTGTCGATAAGCCTGAATCTACTGTCAGCAGCCAGATATGTGACACTGATTTTATCCTCAGGCAGATTGAAGAATTTAATAATATCCTGCTTGGAATAATTGGATACTGTGATTATCCTATCACACTTTTCAAGTATGTAAGGCATCTCCTCTAAAAACCTATCCAGATAGCCTTTCCCGCAGGTATCCGGCATTACATAAGGTATCAGATCATGTATAGTAGCAATATAGGCGCAGTGTTTTGACTTGGGAAGTCCCAACCCGTTCTGCGGCAGGTGGAATATGTCACAGCTATTTTTCCTGACCTGGGCAGGGAGGAAAACTTCATCCCAGAACCTTTTATTCTTTTCGCCGAATAAGGTAAGGTTGATATTGCTTCTTCCCAATAAAAAATCATATCCGTCATTAGGCCAGAAAAATCTGTAGGTATTGTGGCCGTCAATATTAATTATATTTTCCAGCAGTCTTGCAGTATAGGTGCCTATGCCGGTTCCGGCGTAAAGCTTGGCTCCCCTTGTATCTATGCATATATGCATATAATTCACTCCAATTATTTCTGTTTCGCGTTTCGGGTTACGCGTGGTTTGGCAAGCTCTTCGAAGCTCATCTCTTACACTCGCAACTCGTAACTCGCAACCAACCCCAGAGGAATACCCCATATTAATCATTATATTTAATTGACCTTGTACCTGTTACTGTTGCCTGAAAGCAATGCTGTAACACAAATTTACAGCTATCATATAATGATATAAATGCTGTGGAAATGAGGAGAATTTTTATGGATATTAAGCTTATAGAAGAAGCCTACGGTTTTAAAATCAAGGATATATGCAGTATAAAAAACATCAGCAGGATAGAGACAGACTGCGGGGTAAAGTGCCTTAAAAGGGCGCACATGAGTCCATCATTTTTTCTGTTCATATACTCAGCCGTAAACTATCTGAAGGGAAAGGGGTATGAGGGGGTAATCCCATACAGTACCACCATTGATGGAAGCATATGCATACCCGATGGCGGACATGTCTACTATGTAGTGGATTGGGTTTTCGCCAGAGAATGCAAGTTCAAAAGGGAAGAAGAACTAAAAAAGGCTATAAAAGCAGCAGCGGAGCTTCACAAGGCATCTGCCGGATATGTACCTCCAAAAGGTGCAAAGCCAAGGGTACTCTATAACAAATGGGTGGATAAGTGTGATAGGAAAAGTGTGGAACTCTTAGAATTCAGTAAGACCATAGAAGAAAAGGATTATATAGATGACTTTGATGAGGTATTTTCCAAGCACCTGTCCTATTACTGGCAGCAAGCTAAAGAAAGTACCAGCATGATAAATGAGAGTCCTTACCGGGAGATATCGGAAGCAAGCGAACTGCGGGGGGAATTCTGCCATCACGATCTGGCCAACCATAATTTCCTTATATCAGAGGAGGGCAAGGTTTACCTGATTGACTTTGATTACTGCATTATGGATACGAGGCTTCATGATCTCTCCAGCCTCATTATACGAAATATGAGGTATGGTGTTTGGGACATTGACAAGGCATATTTTATACTAAATGAATATGACAGGGTATATTCAATAGACCAAAAGGACCTTAAGGTAATAAAGGCATTTATGACCTTCCCACAGGATTTTTGGCAGGTAGGCTTGCAGTACTATGTGGAGAAGCAGCCATGGGCAATGGAATACTTCTTAATGAGATTAAACAGGGTTGTAAATGACAGGGAGATAAGGGGAAAATTTCTTAAAGAGTTTTTGAGTCTGTAAAGAGGTTTTAATGTCTTCTATAGTTTTTTAAGGAGTTGAGTTTATGAGCGACAATAAGCAGGAAGAAAATGAGGCATTAAACATAGAAAACAATATCCGTCCCGAAGAGCAGGTCGAAAAGCTGGAGAGCTTCATAAAAGATATGAAGGATGAAATAAAGCAGCTCAAAAAGATAGGCAAGCATAAGGAAAAGATTGAGAAGCTCGAGAAGAAAAGAAGGAAGTTAATAAGCAAGAAGCTTAAGAGACATCATAAGCATCATTAAACAATCCTGCCACAAGAAAGGATGATACTATGACCTCCGGATATGGAAAGCTGAAAAGGCATGATTTGAAGCTTCTGGTAGAAAGCCTGTATGGATTGGAAGTTAAAAATATGCAGGAAGGGGACAGAGGCATATTTCTCTATACTGACAAAGGCATAAAAAGACTGAAAGCGACTAATAGCGATGAAGCGAAGATACTATTTTCAGCATCAGCTTATGAACATATATACAATAATGGCTTCCGGCAAATCAGTTGTATTAATAGAAACCTGAACGGCAGCTACCATATGAGATATGATAAGGGCAACTATATACTCCAGAATTTTACCAAGGGCAGGGTATATAAGGTCAAGACCAGGGAAGCTGCAGCAGCCGTGGGAAAGGCTCTGGCGGAGCTTCACAAAGCGGGGGAACAGTTTGTACCTGCTCCGGGAAGCCGCGCCCGTGTTGATTGGGGAAAATGGGCGGAGAAGTTTAAGGCAAATTCCATTAGCCTTAAAAAGTTCAAGGAAATTGTATACATGAAGGAAAAAATTAATAGGTTTGACAAACTGTTTACTGAGAATGTTGATGGGTTTCTTGAAAATATGCAGTGCTCATGTGCGCTTCTGAAAGAAAACGGATACCTTGACATGGTCAGGCAGGCGATGGCACGCAACCAGATTACCCATGGCGAATTTAAAAAGCATTCAGTCATGGAGGAAGAGACAGGGGGCGTATTTGTAACCAATCTCGAAGAATGCAGCTACGATATTTGTGAGGCTGATATAGCGGTACTTTTTGAGAGCTTTTCCGGAAAGAATAAAATTGAGCTCATAGCTTCGGCAGCAGAAGCATATTCCAGCCTGAAGCCCTTGGGTAGATATTCAATAAAGATAATAACAGCATTTCTCTTATGCCCTAAGAAGTTCTACAAGGTTGTTGAGAGTGCATACGGAAGAAGAAAGAACTATAACGAAATTGAACTGGTTCAAAAGCTTGAGAGAAGTATAAAGAAGGAAAAAAGAAAAGAAGAGGCCATCAGGTTTCTGGATTCCCTATGACCCGGGTAAAAGGACGGTGATTATCAGTGAAGATGGAGCTTTTTATGGAAGAAAACAGACAGTTGGAAAGAGAGTTACTCAGCGAGTATAATCTCGACGTGAAGCTTTTTGAGGCTATGGGTCTTAAGATTAAGCAAATAACTCCGGTAAGAAGTGTATATAGGATAGTTACGGATAGGGGGTTTTTCTGCCTGAAGAAGCTTAGATTTCCCATAGAGGATATGGAATTCATATTTGAAGCGGTGGAGCATCTCAGGGGGAAGGGCTTCTGTAACACCTTCAGTGTAGTTAAACAGAAAAATGGAGATAACTTTATTGACTTTAAAGGAGAGAAATATTTCCTTACTGAATGGATAGACGGCAGGGAATGTGATTTTCAAAACCCTATGGATCTTGACGCTGCGGTTTGTGTGCTTGCAAGTCTGCATATAGCCGGAGAGGGTTATTCGCCTGCCATATGCCCGCAGGGCAGATGCTTTTTTGGCGAATGGCCGGAGAACTTCATAAGAAGAATAGATGAGATGAAACGGATTAGAGAGCAGGCACTTAGTAAGCCGGGAAAAAGTGACATAGACAAAATATACCTGAATTATGTGGATATGTGCATAAATGACGGGGAGGAAGCACTACTGCTGCTTAACAAAACTGATTATAAAGGTCTCTCTGAGGATGCTAAAAGAAAGGGAAGCTTTATACATCATGATTTTGCCCATCATAATATATTACATACCTTTGATGGGAAGACGTACGTAGGTGATTTTGACTACAGTATAATGGACATTAAAATGCATGATGTAGGGAGCCTTATAATAAGAAACATGAAAAAGACAAACTGGGATATTGATAAGGCTTTAGATATACTGGAAGGTTATGACCAAAGAAATCCTATAAGTTATGAAGAACTTAAAGTTCTTGTACCTTTCTTTCTTTTCCCCCAAGACTTCCGGATGATATCCAGGCAGTACTATATAGAGAGAAAGGCATGGGATGAGGAGGACTATGAGGATAAGATTAATATAAAGTCTGAGTATGCAATGATGCGCAGGAAGTTTATAGAAGAGTATGAGAAGAGGGTATTATAGGGCGAACAGCGTTCGCCTTTACTATTGCCCGTTTTATTTTATTCTCGGTCTATAAAAGTTAACCACTTCATATATTATACCAGAGTCTTGCATGAAAATATTATGTATACTTGAGGTGCTGCCTATGGATATAGATGTTATTGCTAAAGAGTTCGGATGCAAAATATTATACAGCAAGCCCTTGAGGGCTGTAAACCTGGCCCAGACGGACAGGGGCCTAATGATAATAAAGGAGACCTGCAGGGAGCCGGATAAGATACTTTACATACATGGTTTGAAAGAATATCTTCATGAAAAGGGCTTCACAAATCTTGACAGATATTTGCTGTCCAAATATCAACTTCCCTTTGCAATATATGAAGACAGGATTTTTGTAATGGAAAATTATATCGGAGGAAGAGAATGCAGCTTTACAAACCCTTATGACAGGAGGGCAATAGTAAAAGCACTTGCATTGCTCCACAACGCAGGTAAGGGTTATATGCCTGCTACCGGTGCAGCAAGCAGAAACAGCATTGGCAAATGGGAAAAATCCTACAGGAAAAAGATTGAGGATCTGACAGAATTTAAAGAGCTTGCCGGAAGAAAGAAGAAAAAAAGTAAGCTTGATATAATGTTTCTGGAGGATGTGGACTTTTACATAGAGATGTGCTGGAGAGGCTTCGATACCTTAAATAATTCCAGATACGATGAAATATGCAAAAAAGCTAAGAAGGACAAGACTATATGCCATCATGACTACACCTATCACAATCTGATTATAGGGCTGGAAGGCAAGGTCAATGTCATAGATTTTGACTATAGTTGCCATGAGCTTCCGGTATATGATCTGGCTACACTGATACAAAAAATATTGAAGCGCTATAGCTATGATGTTGATATGGCCTTAGAGCTTATTGAGGATTATTGCAAGATAGCACCCCTATGCAAGGATGATTTTGTGCTGATGCTGTCGCTTTTCGAATTCCCCCAGAAGTTCTGGAGAATAACTGAAAGATATTATAGAGAGAAGGCCGACTGGGACGAAAAAACCTTCCTCTGCAAATACAATGACATACTCATAATGAAGGGATTTGTTCTTGATTTTGTAGAGGATTTTAGAAGATATATATAAGAATGAAAAAGTGCATCGCAAGGTGCACTTTTTCATTCACCTTGTCAGCATAATTAACATACTATGTATTATACGGGCTGTCACTATAGGGTCTGTAAGCAGTTGCATTAGGAGGTTATTATCTATGGATATCAAGGTGGGAGATGTTGTTGCAAGAAAGTCTTATGGCTATGATATAATGTTCAAAGTTCAAGATATAGTAGCCGGAAAAGATGCAAATAGAACTGTAATTCTCAAGGGTTTGAGCTATAGACTTTTAGCTGATGCACCAGAGTCAGACATTGTAAAAATGCCAGTGAACAAGGTTAATGAAGAGATGAAGGCATTTGAAAAAAGACTGGGCAAGATGGCTAAAACCGGTGAATTAAGGGCTATGGCAGCATCGAGAAGACTGTTTCCCAAAAGAGAGGAATATACAAGATTTGAGCTCCCGGGGAAAGTCCTTCATATAGATGGTGACAGTGATTACCTTGCTATGAGCATGAAGTATTATAAAGAGCAGAGTATAAGCGCGGTAGGGAAGCTCATTCCGGAAGTTGATCAGCCCAAGCTTATAAGAACACTGCTTATGGAGAATAACCCCGATATAGTTATAATCACGGGGCACGATAGTATGCAAAAGCAGGGAGAAAAAGATTCTATAGATAAGTACAGAAATTCCAGATATTTCATTGAGGCAGTCAAAGAAGCAAGAAAATATCAGCAGTCATTGGATGAACTAGTAATAATTGCAGGAGCATGTCAGTCGTATTATGAAGGTATATTATCTGCCGGAGCAAATTTTGCAAGCTCGCCTGCCAGAATATTGATACATGCATTAGATCCTGTAATGCTGTGCAGGCAGATTGCATTTACTCCTATAGATAAGACAACTCCGATAGAAGAGGTACTAAAAGGTACTATGACAGGGGCAAAAGGAATTGGAGGTATACAGACAAGAGGAAAATTCAGGGCGGGGATGCCTGGATCTCCCTATATTCCATAACAAGGGAGGCAATATAATGCTGCTTAAGGTGTATGATTATGAAAGAAATGTCGACAGGAGTATGGAATTAGATGAACTTACAGCTATGATAACAAACTGCAATGCAGGTGGAGAACATGAGTTTGAGCTTCTGAAAGCTTTTGCTGTTATGGCAAGGACGGAGCTTGCAAGAAAAACCTTTATTTATGGCGGTAAGGGTTGTGAAAATCATAAGGGCTGCGACATATGCACACAACCCGGACATTGCTTGGAATACGGAATTGCAGATGCTATGATTCCACAGGATGTCTATGAGGCTGTTGCTGCAACAGATAAAGAAATAATGCTTTTTGAGGGGAGACCCATAAAACCATTTTTTCATTATAGATGCGGTGGAGCAACAGAAAACTCTGAAAATGTTCTGGGAAATAGAATAACCTATCTCAGGAGGGTGCTCTGCTCATCTTGTAAAGATAAGGAGGATAGTGAATGTGACAGGTATTTCACAGTAGAAGAGCTGGAAGAACTTTTAAGAACCAAGTTCAATAAGCCCGAGGGGATCTACTATAATATTCAGGGGATGTTTGAAGATATTGAAGTTGATGAGCAAGGTAAGATAAATAGAATAAAGATAGGCGCAAAGACCTTTAAGGGAACTGAAGTAAGAGAGCTTCTAAAGCTCAATTCGACCAGATTTGATTATGTACCTGTGAAATTCCTTATTAAGTGTATCGGCACCGGGCATGGGCTGGGACTCTGTAAATGCGGGGCAAAAGAAATGGCGAAATCAGGTAAGAGTTATCAGGAGATTTTGAAATACTATTATACCGGAATATTCTTTGAGCAAATGAAAATCCCCGACTCCAGTAAACCGTTAAAAGGTACCGTAATTGTGCTGGATGCAGCTTGCGGCGGTGCCGGCTGTGATGATAATAAAGGTGCATCAGGGCTCAGAGAGAAGGATGTGAATCTTGATATAATTCTAAAGCTTAGGGATCTGCTTGAGTGTCAAGGTGCCAAAGTATATCTTACAAGAGACAGTGATGTCAGCATGGCGCTTTCCGACAGGGCAGTCCTCTCCAATGGGAAAAGGCCGGACTTTTTTTTATCGGTTGGACAGAACAGCTTTCCCAATCCGACAGCTTCCGGAACTGAAATATATTATTACAGAGGAGATGCCCAAGGAGAGAAGCTTTCAAGGCTTATAATCGAAAAACTCAGTAAATCCCTTGGGGTTAAGAACAGAGGAGTAAGAACAGCAGATTTTTACTTACTCAGGGAAATCAGAGCATCTGCTGTAATTGTTCAGCTTCTTTATATAAGCAATCCTGAAGATGAAAAACTTTTATGCGACCAGAGCTTTAGAGAAGCTGCATCGGAAGCGATATTCAAGGCGATCAGAACATATTTTGACGAATTTGGAACAAACTGCACCTAATGCTTTTTAACACGACCAATTCCTTGTATTAATGTGTTAAAATGCACTTCATCTGTTTAGTGCCTCGCTTGCTCTAGAAGTAATAGACTTTGCGAGGCACTAATGTGCAGTTTGTTTTTTGTATGATTTATATAAAAAGCACGTATTATGGAGAAATATAGCATAAACTATATGTATAATAGCTATAAATAAGTATAAAAAAATTTGACTAATAAAGAATAAGTTGCTATAATATTTTGTTTTAATTGACATATAATATATGTTATGATAAACTATAAGATGTTGGGAAGGAAGGTGATTTTTTATGGGTTCAAAAAATACCCTCTCCCTCATCAGAAGCAATATAGACAACTATGTTGGGGAAAGAGTTGTACTCAGGGCTAATAAGGGCAGAAAAAAAATAAGTATCAAACAAGGTGTGATTGAAAAGACATACCCCAGTATATTTTTAGTACGAATTGAAGGAGAAGTGCCTGAAGATTTCGGGAGAACCGTCTCATTCAGCTATTCAGATATACTGACAAAGTCTATCGAATTGTTCGCATGTAAAGATAATGTAAAGATAGGCTCCATGTAGTAGATACATGTCAACTGAAAATATAGTTTTTTCGTAATATTCTTTGTTGAAAGAGAAGGATCAATTATTGTCTATTTAACGAAGTTATATACAATTAAAGCAACCTTGTGAGGCAAAAAAATTGAGACCCCCAATAGGGTTCTTAATTTTTTTTGCTTTTTTTGATAATAATTTTTTATTCCTGCTATTAAATTTTTATGCATACAATGCATAAATGCAGTAAAATATATTTATTAAGCGTAAAGTGGCTAGATATTCTGCATAAAAGTTTTTCATAAAAACAAAGGAAGAATATTACAATTTTGTCTGGATGCTGTCTGGTTGCTCATTTATTGTAATACTGAATTAATATGCAAATATATGCCAGAAAATGTTAGAGATATGTTGGATGCTGCTTTCAGGATACTTGTGCAATAATTATTATTTGTATATACTAAAATTGTTGATAATTCACATTTGGGAGGGGAGCAACAAATGTTTGATGTGGACAGAGGACCTTTTTTGAATGTTACATCTGAGATAGGGCAATTGAAAGCAGTTCTGTTGCACAAGCCGGGGAAAGAACTGGAAAGGCTTACACCGGATTATCTGAGAGAGCTTTTGTTTGATGATATTCCATGGCTCAGAAGGATGAGAGAAGAGCATGACGAATTTTCAAATGTTTTGAGGCAGAGAGGTACAAAAGTTTACTATGTTGAGGATTTGCTGGCTGAAATCTTGGAGAATGTAGATGTCAAAAGGAACCTTATAAATGATATACTGCTTCACTGTCAAATAGAGAATCTTGAACTTCGTGAACTGATATTCTCCTACTTGTTTAATAAAAAACCCGCAGAATTAGCGGAAGTAGCTATAACGGGTCTGAATAAGAAGGATATACCTGATGTGGAGAGAGAGTACAGTCTTTCAGATTATGTGAGGAAGGATTACCCACTATACATTAATCCAATTCCAAATCTATATTTTATGAGAGACCCATTGTCTATTATCGGAAGCGGAATATCCATTAATTCAATGCATACCGATGCAAGAAGAAGAGAACCAATGTTAATCAAATATATTTATGACAACAACCCCCTTTTTAGGAAAGATTATTCTAAAGTATGGTATAATTATACTATACCATACAGCATAGAGGGCGGGGATATACTTGTACTCAGCAAAGAGGTTGTAGCAATTGGCTGCAGTGAAAGAACTTCTGCCACCGGTATAGAAATACTTGCAAGGAACCTTTTTGCGGGGAATGAGAACCTTAGAGAGGTGCTGGCAGTGCAGATACCTCGCCTTAGGGCGTTTATGCATCTTGATACAGTGTTTACAATGGTTGACAGGGATAAGTTCACAATATATCCCGGAATACTGGATAGGGTTGCAGTTTATAAGCTCACCCGCAACAGCAATAATGGTATAAAGGTTACTCCTGAGAGCGATCTTGTCGAAGCTCTAAAAAAGTGCCTTAAAATTCCGGCAGTCAGCCTTATACAGAGCGGAGGAGGAGATATAGTAACGGCTGCAAGAGAGCAGTGGAATGACAGTACTAATACACTGGCAATAGCTCCTGGCGTAGTTGTGACTTATTCAAGAAATGAAGCTTCCAACGAGGTACTAAGAAAGAATGGTATTGAGGTGCTTGAAATAGACGGCTCGGAGCTGGTAAGAGGCAGAGGGGGCCCAAGATGCATGAGCATGCCTCTGGTTAGAGAAGATTTATAATAATAAAAAGGAGAGATTTAATAATGGCAGTTAATTTAAAGGGTAGAAGTTTTCTCACATTAATGGATTTTTCACCAATGGAGATCAGGTACTTACTGGACTTGTCCCATGATTTGAAGTCGAAGAAAAGAGCCGGTATATCCAACTATCTGTTGAAGGGTAAGAACATAGTCCTGCTTTTTGAAAAGACCTCTACAAGAACAAGATGCGCTTTCGAGGTGGGTGCTCTTGAAGAAGGAGCACATGTAACTTATCTTGACCAGGCAAGCTCACAGATGGGCAAGAAGGAATCTCTTGAAGACACAGCCAAAGTGCTTGGTAGATTCTTTGACGGGATAGAGTACCGGGGGTACAAGCAGTCAGCAGTTGAAGACCTTGCAAAGTATTCAGGAGTTCCTGTATGGAACGGTCTTACAGATATAGACCATCCTACACAGATCCTGGCAGACATAGTTACAATTGAAGAGCATGTGGCAAAGCCGCTTAACAAGGTTAAGGTTGTATTTGCGGGAGACACAAGAAACAACATGGCATATGCATGGATGTATGGCTGTGCGAAGATGGGTATGCACTTTGTAGCATTAGGGCCTAAAGAACTCTCCCCCAACCAGGATATATTGAATAAAGTGAATGAAGTTGCAAAGGAAACCGGTGCAGTTATTGAAGTAGCTCACGATATAGAAGCTGTAAAAGGCGCAGATGTAATATACACAGACATTTGGGCATCAATGGGTGAAGAAGATCAGATTCCTGAAAGAGTAAGACTGCTTACTCCATACAAGGTTACTATGGAAATGCTGAATAGAACCGGCAATCCTGATATTATATTCATGCACTGCCTGCCGTCATTCCATGATTTCGAAACTAAGCTTGCAAGGGAAATGAAGGAAAAGGGTTTCGATATCAGAGAAGTAACTGATGAAGTATTCAGAAGCAGACATTCCGTAGTATTTGACGAAGCGGAAAATAGGATGCATACAATAAAAGCTGTTATGGTGGCAACGATATAAGAATAGATTTGGGGTATGAGATACGTGTAGGGAACGACCTCTGTGTCGTTCCATTCAATTTTTACATTTGATTTTAAATGTATTTTGTAAAGGAAGTGAGGTTATGCCAGCAACGAAGGTTGTTGTAGCATTAGGCGGAAACGCTCTGCAGGAGGCAGGAACACCGGCAACTTCAGAAGCGCAGCTTAAAGTCGTAAATAAGACCGCTGAGTATCTTGCGGAAATGAGTATCAGGGGATATGAGATGGCAGTGGTACATGGCAATGGGCCTCAGGTTGGAAGAATACTTCTGGCCTCAGAGTTTGCTGCAAATGTTACTCCGGCTATGCCCTTTGATGTATGCGGCGCAATGAGTCAAGGCTATATTGGGTATCACATACAGCAGGGGTTAAAAGAGGCGCTCAGGAAGAGAGGCAGAAATATACCTGTCGTTACATTGGTTACACAGGTGGTTGTAGATAAGGATGACCCGGGTTTTGAAAATCCTACAAAGCCGATTGGTGCGTTTTACACTGAAGAAGAGGCTAAAGGGCTTGAGTCGGAAAAGGGTTACATAATGAGGGAAGATGCCGGAAGAGGCTGGAGAAGAGTTGTCGCGTCCCCAATGCCAAAGAGGATAGTTGAGCTTTCCGGTGTTAATGAGCTGTGGGATACTACTATTGTCATTACAGCCGGCGGCGGCGGAATCCCTGTGGTTGAGAATGAAGACGGCAGTCTTTCGGGTGTAGCTGCAGTTATTGACAAGGATCTGGCTGCTGAAAGGCTTGCTGAGGATATTGATGCAGATATACTTTTGATACTTACTGAGGTTCCTAAGGTTTCGATAAATTTTAAGAAGCCTGACCAGAAGGACCTCTCCACTCTTACCGTTTCCGAAGCCGAACAATACATCAAAGAAGGCCATTTCGCACCGGGCAGTATGCTTCCCAAGGTGCGGGCAGCGGTTATGTTTGTTAAAGAAAATCCAGGCAGAAAAGCGATAATCACCTCACTCTACAAAGCGGTAGAAGCTTTGGAAGGCAAGGCAGGAACAGTAATTATATCAGAATAGTCATAAAGGGTTGTTGCATTGGGCAGCAGCCCTTTTTTATTTTGTGTATAAAAAGTATCATTTGCCAAAAAAAGTATGTATTTATTTGGAAATATGTTGTACAATATACATAAAAATACAATTGAGACAGGTGGTGGAAGTATTGGGGCTATTTATCAGAAAAGCCGGACTGACAGAGCGTGGTATAGCTGAGGCAGATAGCGGGATGCTAACAGCTATGGTGGAATTTGTGTCAAAGAATATGAGGAAGTTCACCGGGGAAAAGGACATTGGCATATTACGGCTGCTTAAAACATGTGTGCGGATAAAGGGCTTACGGTTCAGGAGATCAAAATGTGCCGCACAATAGGCATGTATTATTTTTATAGGAATAATATAATGTTTGCCATGGATAAGCTTCATCTGGCAATAAATAAAGCAGAGGAAACCGGGAGGAAGGATCTCGTTGCCACCTGCAACTCGGATATTGGACTTGTATTTTTATATGAAAACGAACATATAAAAGCCGAAATACAGTACAAATATGCAGAGAAGCTCATACAGGGCATTCCTGAACTGGATAAATATATGCTGCATATTCATTATCACAGGTATGGTATATTGCACAGCAGATTACATAGATTTGAGCTTGCGCAGGAAGCATTGAAGAAGGCGCTTTCATATGCTGAACAAACAACTGATATAGGATTTACCCTGATGAATATCGGCATAAATTATAAGAGACAAGTGAACCTCAATGAAGCCCTGGAGTACTATTATAAAGCGCTGGGAGCATTTGGAGAGAATGACTATTTTGGTAAAAGCGTGGTATACAACAACCTGGCGGAGCTGTTTAAGGTAACAGGCAGCTATGAAAAGGCACTGGAGTATATAGACAGGGCATTTGAATATTTGGATAATAAAGATGCAACTAGGCTTTTTATTTATTTTACAACCTATACGGAAATCGTAGTATTATTGGGAGAGCCGGAAAAAGCCTTAGACAAATTCATAGAGATACTGTTAAACATAGAAGATTATGCCGTATATAAAAGCTATATTGTTGAAAACATTGATTTTCTGGCAATAGCAGGTGTCGAGAACGTAAAAATGCTGAAAAAGCTGGAGGCTGTGGCGATAAAGCTCATTAAAGATACTTCGGCAGAGAACCGTGAATATAAAAAGGAATTGGAAAGATGCCTTGGGAATATACGCCAGTACATGGAGGAGATAAATAAACCCATTGAGAAAGGAGGACTTTTGTTTTAAGAAAACAATAATTCGCCTGCTTTTGGCAATGACTTTCATACTGTCAATGTCGGTAAGCATATTTGCCGGAAACGATGATCCTCCATATACTATTGTAAGAACTTCTGCGGAACAAGCTGTATCAAAATAGAGAAGAAGCCTCCTGTCCGGTTTACAATGCCTGTACAGGAGGCTTCTTTAATGTACGCCCGGTATGGGCATGTGGAAACAAGGCTTACTATGAATTTGACACGAGTATTTAAAAATTGCCATAAATGTTAGTCAGCCGAGAAGACCTGCCATTGGAATTTACTTTTTTGTAAATCATCGCTTCCTAAACAATCATATGGTCTAAGCTCAAGATCATGATCGCCGTCGTTTGTGTCTGCATAAGCAGCAAACAAACAGCCAAATTCATTCCTTATGTAGTAACCCGAACCTTCTTGACCTTCAATAGGTTCAAAAATCCAATAAGTACCATCAGTACTGGCAGGAGTACTATCAAATTCTATCGCTCGTACAAAGTAATCAGTGCCACTTTTAGCATAAGCATCTATGATGCCATATACTAACATATTGTTGGTTTGTACGCCTTTCAGAAGATACGTTCCATCTGATTGTTTCTGCTGTTCAAATTGGAATTTTGGAAGAGCTTTATCACCATCCGAGGTATCCGGACGCGCTTCAACTAAATGGGCGTAATCCCGCATGTCACTATGAGCAATAAAAGCGTAACCATACTTGAGGTTTTGGATATAAATTTTTGTACAAGTGTCTAAACACGACATAATCATCCACTCCTTGAAATAATAATTAACAGGTTTTGAGAAAAGGCTTGTTATATGTAATTAATATACATAATATCATGATAATACCATAAACGTAAATAATTATATTACAATGTGTCGAAGACTTATGAAATATTTGAGCAAACATATGTAATTTTCGGGGTGTTACTTGGATATTGGGGTGTAGGCATGTATATATTGCAAGATTGTCAAGATGTACATGCTATTTTTATAAGTAAACATTATAAAAATAGTATGTATATTTTCCTCCTCGTCTCATATAAATTAATAGAAAAACTATAGTAGGAGGAGGAAAACTAATGCCACTAGAGTTAATAAAAAACCCGCTCAAAGTCTCCAGGATAATAGGCGAGAATGTATTCAGCACGGTAATAGAAGAAGATATAAATGTACCGGATGTAAATCCGGATTTATACAAAATACTTGCTCCAAGTGCAGCTGTACAATTGAAAGACTGTGAAGTCATGAGCGATAAGGTTATGGTAAACGGACAACTTCTTATAAGCATATTATATACAGCAGACGACGAGGGAAGACCACTGAACAACATGGATGTAGCCGCAAGCTTTTCGCAGGGAATTGAAATACCGGGTGCAAGACCCAAGATGAAGGAAAACATAAATACAGTGATCCAGCATATTGATTGTTATATGATTAATTCAAGGAAGCTTAGTGTGAAGGTTATAATGGATATATTCTGCAGTGTGGAGGATTTGTTTGAACTGGAGCTGGCAGCAGATGTGAGAGGTTTGCCGGACATCCAGGTGCTTCGTGAGCCGGTAAGCTTCAAACAGGTAGCAGGGTATAACAAGGATCGGTATGAACTGAACGAGGAGCTCAATTTAGCTTCTGACGTACCGGCAATAGACAAGATATTAAGGTCGGATTATAAGGTAATGGTAAAAGATGAGAAAGTTACTGACGGCAAGGTTGAAGTAAGCGGAATGCTGGGAGTGAACATACTGTATAAGGCTGAGGCTGAAGGAAATCCATTGCAGTACCAGGAGTTTGAGCTGCCATTTACTCAATACATAGAGATTCCTGCAGCAGAAAGAGATATGGAGTGTGTAACGGATAGCGTTCTTCAGGATTGCTATCTTGAGGTTTCTGAGGATACTAATGGCGAGAGGCGGGCGCTTAATGCCAATATGTTACTTTGCATAGGGGTAAAAGTATTTAAAAAAACTGAGCAGGATATAGTGGTAGATGCATATAGCCCGACCAATGCAGTAGATATAGAGAGGAATATGTTCTCAGTCAGTGAACTTGTCGGCAAAGGCCGTTCAAATATTGCAGTCAAAGAAACCATCGGTATTAAGCACGGGGATCCTGAAATAGAGAGGGTATGCTATGTAAATGTATTGCCGGTAGTAAATGAAGTAAAGCTCTTAGATGACAGGGTGCTGCTGGAAGGAATGCTGGAATGTACTGCGGTTTATGCAACTTCATACAGCGCAGAGCCTATGTGCAGCATGACAGAGCAGATTCCCTTCAAGCATTTTATGGATATATCAGGTGTAAGACTTGGTATGCCATGCACTGTAAAATGTAATGCGGACAGTGTGAACTTCACACAGATAAACAATGAGGTAATCGAGGTCAGGGTTGTTCTTGGGGTTTATGCTGAAGCTGTGAAGCATATTGAGAAGAAATTTGTAGAAAAGGTTGAAGCCATGGAAGGTGTAAGCATAGACTATGGCAGGATACCGGCAGTGACTATATATATGGTGCAAAAGGGTGATACATTGTGGAGTATTGCAAAGAGGTACAATACTACAGTGGATGCTCTGGCAAAGTTAAATGGTATTGAGAATCCGAGCAGAGTAGCAAATGGGATGCAAGTAATGATACTAAAAAATATACGGGTAGGGCAGTATGCTGATATATAGACCGGAAAGCAGGATATAAATTCCTGCTTTTGTTTTTTAAAAATTATATTAAAATCAGATTATTTGTTATATAATGATAATGGGGAAATTTTGTATATAGCATAAAACGGAGCGTGATGACTTTGAATACACAGACCGGCAGAGCGGCTGCCAAGATAAATCTTGCTATTGATGTACTTAGGAAAAGACCGGATGGATACCATGATGTGTCAATGATTATGCAGTCTGTAGCATTATACGATACAATTACCGTAAGAGCCTTAAAGGGAGAAATAAAAGTTACTTCCAATACTGATAAGATACCTACTGATAAGGGGAATATAGTATATAAAGCCGCCGAATTCTTAAAAACAAAATACAATGTTAAGGAAGGCGTACTGATAAATATTGACAAGACAATACCTGTTGCGGCAGGTCTTGCAGGAGGAAGTGCAGATGCAGCACTTACGTTGAAGCTTCTGGATAAGGCATGGAATCTGCATTTGTCCAAGAATGAGATTTTGGATGCGGGGAAAAAGCTTGGCTCTGATGTGCCTTTCTGTATCCAGGGCGGCACTGCTTTAGCAGAGGGTTTGGGTGAGAAGCTGACCCCCCTTTCCGGCATTCCTGATTGTCTTATATTGCTGGCAAAGCCGGCTGTCTGCATTTCTACAAAGGAAGTATATGAAGGTCTGAACCTTGCGGATATTAAAGAAAGACCGGACATTAAGGATATGATGAAGTGTATTGATGAAAAGGATCTGGAAGGTATTGCAGGGAATATGTGCAATGTACTGGAAACAGTGACTGTAAAAAAATGCCCGAAGATAGAAGAGTTGAAGGAAAAGCTGGTGGAATACGGTGCCCTGGGCAGCATGATGAGTGGCAGCGGACCTACGGTATTTGGAATTTTCAAGGATAATTCATCTGCATATAATGCATATGATCATATAAAGGACATGGTAAGTGAAGTTTTTGTTGTCAAAACTATCAATCAGACTTGGAATTATTAACAGTTATGTATTATAATGCAAACAGGAGGCGATAATAATGGAAGAAGATTTTCTTGAATTGAAGCTGGACAACTATAAGCCTTTGAGAGAGGTAGTATTTAAATCAATCAGGGGTGCGATTCTCTCAGGAGTGTTGAAGCCGGGAGAAAGACTTATGGAGGTGCAATTGGCTGAAAAGCTGGGGGTCAGCAGAACTCCTGTAAGGGAAGCCATAAGGAAGCTTGAACTTGAGGGTCTTATAATAATGATGCCCAGGAAGGGCGCTTACGTTGCGGACCTTTCAATCAAGGATATTACGGATGTGCTTGAAATCAGGGCTGCCTTGGAGGGATTGGCTTCCGGACTCGCCGCCTTAAGGATAACCGATGAAGAGATTGAGGAGCTTAATTTAACTGCGCTTCACTTTCATCAAGCTATTGAAGCTGATGATTTTGAAAGAATAGTACAGATGGATATTGAGTTCCATGACAGGGTATTTAAGGCTGCCGGAAATGAAAAGCTGCTGCAGATAAACAATAATCTGAGGGAGCAGGTCCAAAGGTTCAGGATAATGTATATAAGTAAATCAAGCAAGCCAAAGAATTTAGCTAAGGAGCACTATGAGATAGCAGAAGCAATTTCCAAAAGAGACGCTGAAATGGCTGATAAGCTTGCAAAAAGACATATAGAAAATGCAGAGAAGTATATAATAAAAACGGCAAAGGATATGCCTGAGGATCGTAACGAATTATAGGAGCGGGTTTCTATGCATGACTGTGATGTATGGGGCGCCTGATCGGTGTCCGCATAAGGAAAGAAGGGTTGAACTGATTGAATGTAATAATCCTTGCAGGGCAAAAAAAGGATAGCAGTAATAATGAGGTAGAAGAGAAGATAAATAAAGCCTTTTATAAAATTAAGGGAAAGTGCATGGTAGAATACGTAGCAGAGACTCTCAGAAAATCCAGTTATATCGACAGAATTGCGGTAGTAGGGCCAAAAGATAAGCTGGAGCCTGTAATTGGAGCTTTTGTGGATATTATAGTCGAAGGGACGGACTCAATAGTATCAAATATACTTCTGACATTGGAGCATTTTCCTGAAGAAAAGGAGATTCTTATTGCGACCTCTGACATTCCGATGATTACAAGAGATGCAATCGAGGACTTTATTACAAGGTGCAGATTGAAGAATGTTGACTTATGCTACTCCATTGTGGACAAGAAGGTAAACGATAGAAAATATCCAGGGGTGAGGAGAACCTATGCACGGCTTTGGGAAGGCCAATTTACCGGAGGCAATGTATTTTATTTCAATCCTGCAGTTAAAGATAAGTGCAAGGATTTTGTTGAAAAGATGCTGGAGTATAGAAAGAGTCCTGCCAAAATGGCCGGCGTTTTAGGATTTTGGTTTCTCATAAGATTAGCTCTTGGAATTCTCACCATTAATGCAATTCAGAGAAAATGTGAGGTTCTACTGGGGATAAAAGGAGCGGCTATTATTTCCCCCTACCCCGAGATAGGCAATGATGTAGATAGATTAAGTGATTTGGAATTCATAGAAAAATATATGTAACAATAAAAAACCTGTTAGCTAAAAAAAGCTGACAGGTTTTTGTATTGCATAGAAAGTGTATATATAACCCGTCTTTTGTAAAAAATAACTCATCAGGAAAGGGTGGGATTGAATGTCAGGTATAATCAAGGAAAACATCAGGGATTTTCTGGATGCCATAGTAATAGCAACAATGATAGCAATCGGAATGTTTGCGATTTTTGCAGACTACAGGTATTTCAAGAAAGTAAAATTCAAAAGGGATGCAGCTATAGCTTTAGGACTCGGGTTGGCATGTATACTGCTGCCTTTTGCTCTTTTGTTATTTACAGCATTATAGCCGGTATTAGTAGAGGGAGGCATTTTAATGGGTTTTTTTTCACATAGGAGAAGCAGTTCAGCTAAGGTTGAGAACGAAATGGGAAAACTAATCAATTCCAAAAACATGGAGGAAAATACCAGAAGGTTGAAAGAGCGTCTTAAAGACTGCGATGATATAGTTTACAAGGAATTTAGAGTGGGAGAAGAGCAAAAGCTTAGATTTCTGCTTGTATATACAGATGGAATGAGCAGCAGGGATATGCTGAATGATGCAGTCTTGAATGCCTTGATGGTTCATGCCAGAGAAGTACCCCCTGATGCGCCGGAGGCGGGGGAAGAGCTGTACAAACTTGTAAGGTATGGGGGGCTGCCTGCCTCTGAGCTAGCAGATAATGACAACCTGGAAGATGCAATTCTTGCCATACTTATTGGAGATGCGGTACTTTTCATAGACACTACGGAAAAATGCATCATAATAGGTGCTAAGGGCTGGCCTATGAGAAGTGTGTCGGAGCCTAACACCGAGTCTTTGATAAGGGGCCCCAGGGACGGCTTCACAGAGACTTTCCGGGTAAATACTGCGCTGGTAAGAAGAAGAATAAGAGATCATAAGCTGAAGCTTAAACAAATGAGGGTTGGAAAGAGAAGCTTCACAGATGTAGGGGTTATGTATATTGAAGATATAGTAAGCCCCGAACTGGTGGAGGAAGTGATCCGGAGGATAAAGACGATAGATATTGATGCAATAATAGAAAGCGGCTATATTGAACAGCTTATTGAGGATAATTACATGTCGCCTTTTCCTCAGATAAATGTCACTGAAAGACCAGATGAAGTAGCAGCATCACTATATGAAGGAAGAGTAGCAATACTAGTGGATAATTCACCCTTTGCGCTAATAGTGCCCACAACCTTGAACAGTCTCTTTCAGTCTCCTGAGGACTATTATGACAGGTGGTACGTTGCATCTATACTAAGATTGATCAGATATAGCGCCAGTATTATCTCATTGGTACTTCCTGCATTATATATAGCAGTTACTTCCTTTCACCCCGGCATATTGCCGACAAAGCTGGTTATATCAATAGCAGCGGCAAGGCAAGGCATTCCATTTCCTGCAGTGATTGAAGCCTTTCTGATGGAAGTAACCTTTGAACTTCTAAGGGAGGCTGGACTGCGGCTGCCTATACCGATAGGAAGTGCCATCGGTATAGTAGGAGGTATCGTAATAGGCTCGGCAGCGGTTGAAGCAGGAATAGTAAGCCCTATAATGGTTATCATTGTGGCAGTAACTGCGATATCTTCCTTCTCAATCCCCAACTACAGCCTCTCTGTAGGATTCAGAATGCTCAGATTTTTACTTATGGTTTTTGCCGGAGTTCTGGGACTGTATGGAATTATGCTGGGGGTTCTTCTGATATTAAGTCATCTGGTAAAACTAAAAAGCTTTGGAGTACCATATATGTCGCCATACGTATCCCTTATTGGGAGTGACCTTAAAGACACTGTCGTCAGAGTCCCCACATTTCTTATGGGAAAGAGACCGCTTACACTTGCGAGAAACACTATACGGCTTAAGAACAACAGACACTTAATAAACCAGATGGAAAAGGAGGGGGATAAAAATGATAAGAAATAACGATGCTATATCACCTTACCAGATTGCAATGATAATTATAATGACGGTAACCTCGGTAGGAGTATTCTCTATAGCCGGATATGCTGCTGAGGCCGCAGGTCCGGACGGTTGGCTGGTCGTTGCAATTACAGGGGCGCTGAATGTGTTGGCTGTGCTTATGATTGTCAGACTGAATTCCAGATTTCCAGGTAAAACTTTTGCAGAGTACAGCCAGACTATAATGGGAACTATTCCGAGTAAGATATTGACATTTTTATTTGCCGTTTACTTTCTTCTTTTCATAGCTCATGAGACAAGAGCTTTTACAGAGATAGTCAAGATGTTTCTGTTGTTCAGGACACCAACTGAGGTAATAATGCTGAGTCTTATTTTGGTTTGCACATATATTGTAAGGGGTGGGGTTGAATGTATAGGCAGGATAAATGAACTGATATTTCCTATTTTGTTCATCCCCTTTTTTATAGTGCTGATGTTTGGGTTCCCACTGATGGACTTCAGTAACCTGCGTCCGGTATTGCAAACAACACCTGCAAAAATTCTCACTGCTGTTCCGGAACTTATGATAAACTTCGGAGGTATTGAGGTTTTATTTTTCTATATAGGGTACATGAAAGATCCCAAAAAGGCATATAAGCCTGCTGTACTTGCCGTTATTTTTATAACCTTATTTCTGACTGCGATTACGGTGTTTTGCACAGCAGCTTTCGGGTCAAAGGTCACAACACAGTTCATATGGCCTTTAGTCAACTATATAAGGGCAATAAGCCTTCCCGGACTGTTTATAGAAAGTCTTGACGGTGTCATACTGTCTCTTTGGATGCTGACGGTTTTCACTACCATTGTATCAGCGTATTATATTGTAAGCTATTCAATATCAAAAGTGGTTGGCACGAAGGAGCAGAAACAATATGTACTTCCGCTGGCAATAGTAATATACTATATTGCACTGCAGCCTGACAGCCTGGCGGAGCTTTACAAATGGGGAGGCGCAATATTCCCGTACACCATTTCCTTTTTCTTATATGTCTTGCCCATTGTATTGCTGCTTATTGCCAAGCAGAGAAAACTGGGGGTGAGTTAGAATGAAAGCCAAGAAAAGTGTGAGATTGATTGCGGTTATGACATTATGCATGCTGTTTACTACCGGCTGCTGGGATAAAATTGAGATTGAAGACAGACTGTTTGTATTGGCTATAGGAGTCGACAAGGTAAAGAAGGAAGAGCAGCATGTCACTGAGGACAGATATACTCTCTCCTTTGTAGCTCCTGTAGTAAGCGAGGATAAGGAGGGACCTGCTCCTACGTTTAATACATACCAGGTAGTGAACAATAGTGTTATCATGTCGCTGTCACAGCTTTTGGAGAGGTTTTCCCAGAAACAGTTTTTCGGCCATACCAGGGCTATATTCTTCGGCGAAGATATAATGAAGGATGAAAAGCTGTTTAAGAAAGTAGTAGACGGTATTTCCCGATACCACGAGCTGCATAACAGCATGTATATATACGTAGTACCCGGTCGGGCTGAGGATGTGTTCAAGGTTAAGCCGAAATATGACAAGCTGCTTATGCCGTATATTACAGGAATAACAGAAAACAGTGATTATACCTCAAATATCCTGAAGCTGACTCTTTCTGATGTGATAATAAGTTTGACTGATCAGAAGGGTGGATTGGTTATTCCCAGACTCATACCTGAAAAGGAAGATGTGAATATGAGCGGAGCCGGTGTAATAAAGGATTATAAGCTTATTGGATACCTGGAAGATAAAGAGGTCGGGGCATATAACCGGCTGATGAACAAAGCAAAAGGAGGATATGTTTCGGTAGAATACAATGGTGCGGCAGTAGCTTTCAGACACTTTACATTCAGAAGGGATATTAAATTATCCAAGGTCGAGGACGGGAAAATATATCTGAATTACAATATGGAAACTGAAGGAAGTATTGAGGAGTATATACTGGGCCAGAAAATACTTGATGATGTGCTGATAAGGGAAGTTGAGAAGAAAGTAGAGAAAAATATTGAGACCGAAAGTGAGAAGCTAATAAAGAAATTCCAGAAAGAATTCGGCGTAGACCTTATTGGAGTAGGGGATTACCTGAGCAAATACCAGCCAAAGCTGTTCAAAACTATAGAAGGAGACTACGACACATATTTTATTAATAATATAGAAATAAAAGTAACTGCGGATGCCCATATAAGGAGAGTAGGATTCATACGGTAGTGAGCGCATGGTAGGTGCCCTGATGAATAAATCCTTCAAAACATGGCAAAGATTATAATGTCAGGCTTCAAGATACATGCAGGGAACGCATAAAATGCGTTCCGCCATAAGGGCGAACAGTGTTAGCCCCTACTCAATAGGGATAATATGCTTTTGGAGGATAAACATATGAAAAACGAGCTTTTCAAATACAAAATAGGATTCTTTTTTGTCCTTTCCTTCTTTTTCTTCGGCCTAATTCTAAGTATTTACATAGATACTGACAGGGAGCTTTCAGACGTGCCGGATAAAATAATAAGGCTGCATGTGGTTGCCAACAGTGATTCACCTCCCGACCAGCAGCTTAAGCTTCAGGTGCGGGATGAGGTAATTAACAGGATGAGTGGAAGGTTTGAAGGGCTTAAGAATATTACAGAAGTAAAAGAACTTATAGAAGGAAATTTGGAAGAAATAGAGACAATCGCAAGAGAAGCTATAAGAGAAAACGGCAAGTTCTACGATGTAAAGGCCGCCTTTGTAAAAACAGATTTTCCCACTAAGACTTATGGAAACCTCACACTTCCGGCCGGTACATATCAAGCCTTGAATATTGTAATAGGAGAAGGAAAAGGCAGAAACTGGTGGTGTGTCATGTTTCCTCCTTTATGCTTTATAGATGTCGCACATGGTGTAATGCCTGAAAAGACCATGAATGAGCTTAAAGAATCATTTACAGATGAAGAATACAGACTGCTTCTTTCATCAAGGACAAAAGGGGAGATATCGGTAAAGCTAAGGTTTAAAATCCTGGAATTTGCGAAAAGTATGAATCAGAAACTCGCAAGGCTTAATAATAAGCAATAGCTTTTATAAAATAACATGAAATATATGAATTGATAGTTAATCCTTTAACAAAAATGTATAAAACACCTCCTGCTTCAAAAAATAGAAGCAGGAGGTGTTTTTATTGTCAAGTGATAAGTTTAAGAGGCTGATTCCTTTTATAGTTATAGTTTTCATTTATGCAGGCTTTGTAGGCTGGGTGTACAGCAGCTATATGACTTCACAAATCAGTGAGGAAGCAGGAACGATACTTTTGAGATGGGGCTCCAGGGGTGCAGAAGTGAAAGAAGTGCAGACAAGACTAAAAAGTTGGGGTTTTTACAAAGGAAATACAGATGGAATATATGGCTGGAGAACTGCAATTGCAGTAAAGGCTTTCCAAAAAAAGCATGGGCTTAAGGCAGATGGAGTGGTGGGCAATGCAACTGCAAAAGCTCTTGGTATAAAAACAGGAACTGCAACAGCAGCCACAGGAGGCACATCAAGAAGTAACGAGGTTTATACCCTTGCCCAATGCATTCACGGGGAGGCCAGAGGTGAGCCGTATACAGGGCAGGTAGCTGTGGGCGCAGTTATTTTAAACAGAGTAGATGACCCGAGATTTCCTAAAACTATTGCAGGGGTTATATACCAACCGGGTGCCTTTACAGCAGTTTCGGACGGACAGATGTTTCAGCCTCCCGGCGACAGTGCTCTTAAAGCAGCGAGAGATGCGCTGAATGGCTGGGATCCTTCGGGAGGGGCTATCTATTACTATAACCCTGCAAAAACAACCAATAAATGGATATGGTCGAGGCCTATTATTAAAGTGATAGGAAAGCACTATTTTTGCAAATGAGGAGAAGGAGGGACGTATCATGAAGTTATTTAAAATGCAGCTTGATAGGAAACAGTACCATAAAGTGATGGGTGTTCTTGCTGCAGCTTTGATACTTGCAGGTTTTTTCGGATACACCACATACACTGAGAAGAAGCAATACCAGACTTTTTTGCAGAACAACTACCAGAGATCCTTCAGAGAGCTTGTGACAAACGTGGAGAATATAAAAGTACTGCTTGAAAAGGCAGAAGTATCAGCCTCTCCTATACAGAGCAATTCTTTGATGTCCCAGGCTTGGATGCAGTCCTATTCCGCAGCGGAAAATCTGGGGCAGCTTCCAATAACTCATGTTTCATTAAGCAAGACTGAAAAGTATCTTAACCAGGTAAGTGATTACAGCTACAGCATTTCAAGAACTAATGCACAGAATAAGGTTGCCAGTGACAAGGATATGGAACAGCTTGGAAAGCTCAGAAGCTACGCAGGGGAGCTTCTGAAATTGCTCCATGGTGTGGAAGAGGATGTAGCCCGGGGAAAAATAAAGTTTGGCGAAATCCGTAAACAAGGCAAACTTATACTTAATAGAGCAGCTAAGGATGCGACGGAAGTCAGCTTCGGGAACATGGAGGATAAGTTTACTGAGTATCCGACACTAATTTATGACGGACCTTTTTCTGACAACGTCATAGAGGGAAAACCAAAAGGCTTGGTGGGAGAAGATATTTCACTTTCAGAAGCCAAAGAAAAGGCAAAGAAATTCGTTGGAGAGGATAAGGCAGGCAAATTAGTAGAAACAAGCTCGGGGAAAGGCAAAATACATACTTTTAGTTTGGAAGTAATTCCGAAAGATAATGACAGGAGTAAATCAATCAGTATAGATATAACCAAAAAAGGTGGATATACTCTTTGGATGCTGAATCCGAGGGATATACCGGAGCGGAAGCTGACAGATCAGGAAGCCAGCGACAAAGCACAGCGTTTTCTTAAAGGGCAGGGCTTTGGAGAGCTGACAGAGACATATTTCTTAAAAAATGACAACACAACTACAATAACGTTTATTGGAGTTACAAAAGAGGGTGTCCTCATATACCCGGATCTGCTTAAAGTAAAGGTTGCACTTGATAATGGCGAAATTGTAGGCTTTGATGCTTACCAATATTTGATGTCCCATACCAAGCGTGATATAAAAAAACCCAAGCTGACTGAGGAAGAAGCAAGAAAAAAGGTCAGCCAGAAAATTAAGATAGAAAGAGTAAAGCTTGCAATAATCCCTATGCCTGGAAACAAGGAGCAGCTTTGTTACGAATTTAAAGGAAAATATAACCAGGTTAACTATTTTGTGTATATAAATGCAGAGACAGGAAATGAGGAGAATATACTCAGGATAATAAAGGATGAAGGTGGAACACTCACACAGTAATGTTAGCATATAAATCGCACAAAGAAGAGTATCAGAATAGAAGCGATTTATAACATCAAGGAAAATGTTTCGCACTATTGAAATATAATGTAATTGATTTAGTGCGAAACATTTGACCCACATATTTCTTCACATAAAACCGGTTGAGAACAGAGAAAATATAGATGTACAGCAGAGTGTAACAATTAATATCAAAAAAACGATGCAGCATGCTGTATAAGGAGGATTAGCTATGAGTAGAAACAGAGGAATGATGTCAGATAACCTTAAATACGAAATAGCTAGAGAACTCGGCGTAGATAACATAGTTGGCAGAGAAGGCTGGGGTGGAGTATCCTCAAGGGATTGCGGAAATATTGTCAAGAAGGCTATAGAAATTGCAGAGCGAAGTTTAAGCGGCAGATAAACAAAAAAACCGGTCCAGACCAACAAATTGGTTTGGACCCGGCTTTTTTATTTGATTAATAATATTCATCAGTGTAGAATATTAATATAACGGATATAAAAATAAATCTTTTTTTATATAAATAATATTCATAACCTGGAGGATGTTTTATGATCAAAAAGTTAAATGTTGCTGTGGTATTTGGCGGAAAGTCGGGAGAGCATGAAGTCTCTCTTATGTCTGCAACCAATGTAATAAAAGCGATGGATAAGGAAAAATATAATATATATATGATTGGAATAACAAAACAGGGCAAATGGATGGCATACAACGGAGAAGTTGATAAAATAGCAGACGGAAGCTGGGAGAAAGAAGCAGTAGGAGTAGACAGGGAAGAAACAATAAATTTACTGTTTTCTAATATTCTCAACGGAAAGGCTGAAAGGAATATAGATGTTGTGTTCCCTGTACTGCATGGCCCTAATGGAGAAGACGGCACTATACAAGGACTTTTTGAGATGCTTGATGTTCCTTATGTAAGCTGCGGTGTTATGGCATCAGCTTTAGGGATGGATAAAGGGATTTCAAAGCAGCTGTTTAAGGATGCAGGGCTTTCTGTGGGTGACTACACGGTAGTACTGAAGACGGATATTGAGAAGGATATAGAATCGGTTACAGCAATGGTAGAAGATAAATTTAATTACCCTGTGTTCATTAAACCGGTCAATATGGGTTCCAGTGTAGGAATCACTAAAGCTCACAACATCGGGGAACTGATTGTGGGGTTAATGGCTGCATGCAGATATGACAGGAAGGTAATGATAGAAAAAAATATTAATAGCAGGGAGTTTGAATGTGCTGTTCTGGGGAATAACGATCCTGTGGCTTCAGGAATAGGTGAGGTAATCCCGAGTAATGAGTTTTACGATTATGAGGCAAAATACTTTGATGACGGCAAATCAGTACTGGTGATTCCGGCAGAGCTTCCTGACGGCAAAATTCAGGAAATGAGGGAAGCTGCGGTAAAGGCATTTAAAGCACTGGACTGCTGTGGAATGTCAAGAGCAGATTTCTTCATGGAGAAGGAGACAGGAAAAATATATATAAACGAAATCAATACCATTCCCGGCTTCACAAAAATAAGCATGTATCCTAAGCTCTGGGATGAAGCCGGATTAAGCTACAGCAAACTTATCGACAAACTGATAGAATTGGCTATTGAAAGATATAACGAGTAGAGGCACACGTAAAATATAACACTGAAATCCACCGGAGACACGGCTGGAAAGTGAAGATACAGATATATTATAGGAAGGATTGATGAATATTGTCTAAAGCACTAGCTTTAACTTCCGGAGGACTTGACAGTATATTAGCTGCTAAACTCATTAAAATGCAAGGGATTGAGGTAATTGGAATTTGTTTTGCTTCAGCGTTTTTCGGATCCCAAAATGCTGAAAGAATGGCTGCACAAATAGAAATGCCCTTGATAGTAGTTGATTTTACTAAAGACCATCTGGAAATGACAAAGAAACCCAAGCATGGGTATGGAAAAAACATGAACCCATGTATTGACTGTCACGCAATGATGCTGAAATATGCCGGAAATATGCTGGGGGAGCTTCACGCGGATTTTCTGATTACCGGAGAAGTGCTTAACCAGAGGCCGATGTCCCAAAATATGAAGTCCCTGGGTGTAGTGCAAAAGGAGTCCGGCTTTGAAGATAAAATACTGAGACCGCTTTGTGCGCTGAACCTTTCTCCAACACAAATGGAGATAGATGGGCTTGTGGATAGGACAAGGCTTCTGGGAATAAGCGGCAAGTCAAGAAAGCCGCAGATAGAGCTGGCAGAGCAGTGGGGGATAAAGGAATATCCATCTCCTGCGGGAGGGTGCATACTCACCGAACCGCAGTTTGCTAACCGTTTGAGGGATTTGTACAAGCATGGCAAGGAGAGTGTTAAGCCATTGGATGTAGAGCTTTTGAAGGTGGGAAGACATATGCGTATTTCACCTTCGGCAAAGGTTGTATGTACCAGGAATGAAAGCGAATATGCCCTCCTTATGAAGCTTTTGGAGGATGAGCATATAGTATTTGATACTGCAGATTGCACCGGTTCTACTGTTGTATTGGTATCCACACCGGAAGCTGAGGTTTCAAAAGAGGACATAGAGTTTGCCTGTTCAGTTGCTGCAAGATACAGTAAAGAAAGGGAAAAGGACAGTGTAAGAGTAAAGTTCAAAAAGAAAAATAGTACTGAATGCGAATATATGTATGCAAGACCTGCCGAGGATGAAGAAATAAAAAAAATTTTACTTTAAAGGGTACGCTGGTGCCCGGATACAAGAGGAGTGTAGCTGAAATGGCTGTAGACAGAAGAAAAATCGAAGCGCATATACGCGGTATTTTGGAAGCTATAGGAGAAAATCCTGATCGTGAAGGATTAAGAGAGACTCCGGCACGTGTTGCCCGAATGTATGAAGAAATTTTCGAAGGTGTAGGCTATACCAATGACGAAATTGCCGAAATGTTTAACAAAACCTTTGAAGAGGATTTGTTCATATCGGAAGACAGCAAGGAAATGGTTTTGATGAAGGATATAGCTATATTCAGCTATTGCGAACACCATCTGGCTCTTATGTATAATATGAAAGCCGCCATTGCTTATATACCCAATGGAAAAATATTGGGACTCAGCAAAATTGCAAGAATTGCTGATATGGTGGGTAAACGTCTGCAGCTTCAGGAGAGGATTGGTTCGGATATTGCTGAAATTATGCAGAAGGTAACCTGTTCGGAGGATGTTGCTGTGATTATAGAGGGTCAGCATGCCTGCATGACAGCACGCGGCATTAGAAACACAAGCGCATTTACTACAACCACAACTTTGCGCGGCAGATTCAACTCAGATAGTGTTTTGACCGACAGGCTGATGCTGCTTCTCCGGGGGCGGTAATAATGGAGATGGCAAATAAAATATTGAAGCACCCCAAATTTATTAAGTATCTGGAGCTGAATGCCAAAGCAGAAAGGGAGCGTAAATTCTGCCGCCACGACCTGCAGCACGCCGTAGATGTGGCAAGAGTAGCATATATTATAGCACTTGAGAACAAATTCAGCCTGAGCAGGGATATTATATATGCGGCCGCACTGCTTCACGATATTGCCAAATGGAAGCAGTACAGTGAGAAGGTGGATCATGCTTTGGAGGGGTCAGTTCTTGCAGAACAAATCCTGAAGGATGTGGGAATGGATGCACAGGATGCGGAATTGATTATGGGTGCAATACAGAGCCACCGCAGTAAGGAGAAAAGCAATTCGCCTTTAGGTATGGTTCTTTATGCCGGGGACAAGGCATGCAGGCTGTGCAGCCAATGTAGTGTGATTGATGAATGCAACCGGTTTGAAGATGTATCGCTGCCGGAACTACTGTATTGACAAATGCAATAAATATGATGAATAGGATGGTTTAATTAAAGGTGAAGTATTTAGAAATTGCAGGCAGGTTATTTGAATGGGGGAAACGGACCTATATTATGGGAATTCTCAATTTTACTCCCGATTCTTTTTCGGATGGAGGCAATTACTTTAACATGGATGCCGCTTTGAAACAAGCAGTGCGTATGGCAGAAGAGGGAGCTGACATTATCGATGTTGGGGGAGAATCTACGAGACCGGGCTTTAAACAAGTAACCGGTGAAGAGGAAGTTTTGCGGGTAATTCCGTTAATTGAAAACCTTTCTAAAGAAATAAACCTACCAATATCAGTGGACACATACAGGGCAAAAACAGCAGAGCTGGCAATTAAAGCCGGTGCACATATAATCAATGATGTCTGGGGTCTGAAGTATGACCCTGAAATGGCAAAAGTGGCAGCGGCATACGGTGTGCCTGTTTGTATTATGCACAACAGGACAACAGGAACAGAATACGGGAATCTCATAGAGGATATATTGTGTGAGCTGGAGGAAAGTATTGAAATTGCACAAAAGGCAGGGGTGAAGGATGAGAATATTATCATTGACCCCGGAGTCGGTTTCGGAAAGACCTGGGAGCAAAATTTGCAGGTTATGCGGCACCTGGCTGAATTTAAAAGACTGGGTTATCCGGTGCTTTTAGGAGCATCAAGGAAAACCTTTATCGGCAAGGTACTGGGGCTGGAAGTTCATGAAAGGCTGGAAGGTACGCTTGCAGTGACGGCTGCAGGCATTATGAAAGGTATGGATATAGTCAGGGTACATGATGTTTGGCAGAATGTCAGGACAGCAAAAATGATAGATAGTATGGTGAGGTAGCTATGGATAAGATTATTATAGAAGACTTGGAAATATATGCTTATCACGGTGTGGCAGAAGAGGAAAAGAAATTAGGTCAGATGTTTATTGTATCCCTTAAGATTTCTGTAGACTTGAAAGCAGCCGCCATTAACTGCGATCTTAAATCAACAGTGAATTATGCTGAAGTTTGTAATACGGTTCAAACTGTTTTACAATCCGATAAGTACGATTTGATTGAGACAGCCGCAGTTAAAATCATTGAAGGCATATTTGACAAATTTCAAAATGCATCAGCGGTTAAAATATTATTAAAGAAGCCGTGGGCGCCCATGGGGCACCATCTCAAATATGCGGCGGTAGAGCTTCTGCGTACAAGGGGTGATTTTATTGAATGAAGTGAAAGTAACGGCATACATCGGACTGGGTTCTAATATGGGAGACAGAGAAGAAGGTCTGAACCATGCAGTTGAGCTCTTGGGGAAGACAGAAGGCATTGAGGTTACAGCCGTATCTTCCTACTATAATACTGCTCCCGTAGGGTACATAGAGCAGCCGGATTTTCTAAATGCAGCAGCCGAAATAAAAACTGCCCTGCCTCCTAACGGGCTTTTGCAAGTATGTATGAGTATAGAGAAGGAATTGAAGCGGGAGAGGGTAATGCGATGGGGGCCTAGAACGATAGACCTGGACATTTTATTGTATGGTGACCGGATTATCAGCGGGGAGCATTTAACTGTACCGCACCCGAGAATGCATGAACGCAATTTTGTATTAAAGCCTTTGAATGAAATTGCACCGTATGCAATACATCCGGTGAACGGGCAAACGGTAAGTGAGATGTACCGGGTGTTGTCTAGTGCAGAATAAATGTATGGAGTTTACACCAGAGGCAAAATTTAAAAAGTTTGGAATTAATATTTGTAATAGTATGATAGATGGTTTATACTAGAAATATAGGTTCAGTATTAATTTCTAAGAAGCATTCGAAAATGAAACGACTGTAAGGGTATCATTCCCGAAATAACGTGAGTAACAGCAGGTGGCGTTTACCTGCTTTAAAAATAAACCTTGTGCCGAATAATCGGCAGTTTTGGCGAATTAGTCCAAATTGGGTTAAGAAGGGGGACAGAAGTTTGCTGAATTCGTTATTCAAAGAAAATATAGAAGACATATTGGACAATATTGAAGAAGGCATTCACATTGTTGACAATGCGGGGAAAATTGTATATTACAACAGATTTGCAGCGGAATTGGATAATATAAACATGGAGGATGCTTTAGGAAGACACATTTTGGAGATATATCCATCTTTGACAGAAGACACCAGCACTATATTAAAGGCCATAAAGACGGGAAAGCCCATTCTTAATTATTCACAGGCTTTTAAGAATTATAAAGGAGCTAATATAACTACCATCAATTCAACCATACCAATAATTTCCGGAAAACGTGTTATAGGCGCCCTGGAGGTTTCAAGGGATATAACTGAGGTCAAGAAGCTTTCTGAGAAGCTCGTAGACTTGCAGGCAGAGCTTCTTAAGGACTCGAAGAAAGAGAAGAGCTATGACGGTAACAGGGCGTTTTTCAATTTAGTTGATATAATTGGTATGTCGGAAGTCATGCTCAAGCTTAAAAAGAATGCTCTGGCAGTAGCAGCATCACCATCACCGATTATGGTATATGGTGAAACAGGCACGGGCAAGGAGCTCTTAGTGCATGCTATACATAATGCAAGTCCCCGCAGAGATAAGCCTTTCATTGCCCAAAATTGTGCGGCTCTTCCTGAGACTCTGCTTGAAAGTATTCTTTTTGGTACAGTAAAAGGCAGTTTTACCGGAGCTGAAACTAGACCCGGACTTTTTGAAATAGCAAATGACGGAACTTTGTTCCTGGATGAAATTAACTCCATGTCGCTGCAGCTGCAGGCAAAGCTTTTAAGAGTGTTACAGGATGGGAATGTGAGAAGGGTCGGCGATACAAGAACCATTCATGTTGATGTGCGGATAGTAACAGCTATAAACATTGATCCCAGACAGGCGCTTGCCGATAAGACCATAAGGGATGACCTGTTCTACCGCCTAAGTGTCATATCTCTTAAAATGCCTGCCTTAAGGGATAAGAGGGATGATATACATATGTTAACGGAACATTTTATAAAAAAGTTCAATAAGAAGCTGCATAAGAATGTTGAGTATGTAAGTTATGATGTTATGCAATTCTTTATGAACTACTTGTGGCCGGGAAATGTAAGGGAACTCGAGAATGCCATTGAGGGCGCCATGAATATTACTGATGGAGATACTATCGAAAGTAAATGTCTGCCCTATTATATGGAGGATATATTCAGGAAAACTGAAATAAAACAGGAGGATCAAGAGATCAAATCCCTTAAGGAAACGTTGTACAGTACTGAGAAGATTCTTATAGAAAAGGCTATGAAAAAAAGTGAAGGCAACATTACAAAGGCAGCAGAGCAGCTCGATATACCAAGGCAGACACTGCAGTACAAAATAGGCAAGTACAGTGTTAAAATGTAGAATGCCGAATTTTAGGCAATTATTGAAATATTTTCATAAAAATTACAAAGTTAAATTATAAACACCCATTGAAAAATGGGTGTTTATTTATTTTACAGAAAAATTTTTTTCTTGGCATCTATTTTGCTTATACCAATATAATAGGGAATTGCCTTCATCATTTCGCCCCCCTGTAAACTTGAATCTGTCTTGGCATATTCCAAGAAATTAAGGAGGAAAAATAACACATGATAAAAGGATGTAAATTTGGTACTCACAGGGTTATCGAACCCGTAGGAGTGTTGCCGCAGCCGGCAAACAAAATTGATAACAATATGGGTGTGCTATACGACAATGAAATACTTATCGATGTACATACTCTGAATATTGACTCTGCAAGCTTTACACAAATAGAAGAGCAGGCTCATGGGGACGAAAAGAAGATAGCGGAAATAATGCTGGGTATAGTAGAAAAACAGGGTAAGCATAGGAATCCTGTAACAGGCTCAGGGGGAATGCTCATAGGTACAGTTGAAAAAATAGGATCTGCTTTGGAAGGAAAGACCGACTTAAAGATTGGAGACAAGATAGCAACACTTGTATCACTTTCCTTAACCCCTCTCAGAATAGATAAAATTAAGGAAATAAGGAAAGATATCGATCAAGTGGATATTTGCGGAAAAGCAATACTTTTCGAAAGCGGAATATATGCAAAGCTTCCGTCAGATATGCCGGAAAAGCTTGCGCTCTCAGCACTTGACGTAGCTGGTGCTCCAGCCCAGACTGCCAAATTGGTAAAGCCGGGTGATACTGTGTTTATTATCGGTGCAGGCGGGAAATCAGGAGTGCTTTGCTGCTACGAAGCCAAGAGAAGAGCAGGAATAACAGGCAAAGTCATCGGCTGCTGCGGAAGTCCCAAGAGTGCTGACAGGTTAAAGAAGCTTGGATTCTGTGATGAAGTGTTTGTAGGGAATGCAAAAATGCCGGTTGAAGTAATGAACAAGGTTTCCGAATACACAAACGGGCAAATGTCAGATATCACGATAAACTGTGTAAACATACCTGATACGGAAATGACAAGCATACTTGCAACAAGGAATACAGGGCTGGTATACTTCTTCAGCATGGCTACAAGCTTTACAAAGGCAACATTAGGTGCTGAGGGTGTAGGAAGCGATGTTACAATGGTAATGGGAAATGGTTATACCAAGGGCCATGCAGAGATAACGCTTCAGATACTAAGAGAAAGCAAAGAATTAAGGGAGCTTTTCACGGAAATGTATGCATAAAAATGTTAACTATTAAGTGCAGGAGGTAAGTGCAGTGAGGAATTACAATGACATACCCTTGTGGAAGAATGTTACTCAGGAACAGTGGAATGATTGGAAATGGCAGGTCTCAAACAGAGTAACAACAGTGGATCAGCTTAAACAGGTAATAAGCCTCACCCCTTCAGAAGAAGCAGGGGTGCAAGAATGTTTAAAAACCTTAAGAGGGGCAATTACCCCATATTATGCATCACTCATGGATCCAAGCGATCCGAATTGTCCTATAAGGAAGCAAGCTGTACCTAATTCACTTGAACTTCATAAATCAGATGCAGATATGCTTGACCCTCTTCATGAAGACTGTGATTCACCTGTTCCCGGTTTGACCCACAGGTATCCGGACAGAGCGCTGCTTTTGATTACAGACCAGTGCTCAATGTATTGCAGGCACTGTACAAGGAGAAGATTTGCAGGGCAGCATGATGAACAGATGCCTATGGAAAGAATTGATAAGGCTATTGAGTATATCAGAAATACTCCCGTTATAAGAGATGTGCTCCTTTCCGGCGGAGATCCGTTTCTTGTAGATGATGATGTACTTGAACACATCATAAAAAAGCTCAGGGAAATAGAGCACGTTGAGATTGTAAGACTTGGTTCAAGGACTCCTGTGGTTATGCCTCAGAGGATAACTGACAATCTTGTTAATATGCTTAAGAAATATCATCCGGTATGGCTTAATACACATTTTAATCATTCAAAGGAAATTACCCCCGAGTCTGTTGCTGCCTGCAATAAACTTGCTGATGCAGGAATAGTACTTGGCAATCAATCAGTACTTTTAAGAGGAGTAAACGACTGTGTTCACATAATGCGAGATTTGGTGCACGGGCTTGTAAAAATGAGAGTACGGCCTTACTATATTTACCAGTGCGACCTTTCGACAGGTATAGAGCACTTCAGAACTACAATATCCAAGGGCATTGAGATAATTGAAGGACTTAGAGGACATACCTCCGGTTTCTGTGTGCCGACATTTGTTGTTGACGCTCCGGGAGGCGGCGGGAAGACTCCGGTAATGCCCCAATATGTAATTTCACAGAGCAAGAAAAAAGTATTACTCAGGAACTTTGAGGGTGTTACCACCACTTATACTGAGCCTGAATATATAGAAGAACCCTGTAAATGTGATGTATGCACCGGCAAGAAAGAAGATAAGCTGTCAGGTGTTGCAGGACTTCTTGAAGGAAATGCAATGAGCCTGGAACCAACAGAAATGCTTCGCAAAGACAGGGCAAGAGCAAGACAGTAAAGAACACATTTTATACGTTCCGGTGCAGGCGTGATTTATAAATCACAAAATACGTGTAACCAATGTAGGAGATTATATGCTATGACTTATCTTATCGATCTTATATATCCGAAATATAAAATTATATCTATAGTAGGTACCTGCAAAAACGCCGGCAAAACTGTGGCTTTGAATGAGATAATCAGCCAGGCAGATAAAAGTGGAATAAGATTGGGTCTGATTTCCACGGGCAGGGACGGGGAGCGGAAAGACGTACTTACAAGTACAGAAAAGCCCCCTGTTTATGTAAAATGCGGTACTATACTGACTACTGTGGAAAGCGCAATAAAAGGCGAACATGCCGGGATAGAGATTTTCAGAGTAACCGACTATAGTACCCCTATGGGCAGAGTAGTGCTCGGCCGTGCCACTGAGGATGGATATGCGGAAATATCAGGCCCTTACTCATCGCTGACAATAAAGGAGATGTGCCTTGAGATGCAGAAGCTGGGAGCTGAGCTTATACTGATAGACGGTTCACTGGACAGGCGCGCCTCAGCCGCTCCGTATGTCTCTCACGGTACAGTGCTGGCAACGGGTGCTGCTCTTGCACGGGATATAAATGGGGTAGTAGAAAAAACCATGCACTTGATAAATATCTATTCGGTGCCGATTGTAGAAGGAATGGATGTAAGGTATATAGCTTACAGTGCCATCGATTCAGGTAGATCAGCCTTGATTGCTCTTGACGGTAGTATAAAATATCTGGATACAATAACTTCTATTCAATCCGGAGACATAATTTCGGAATATTTGAAGGAGGATACTGCCTATATAGTCTTGAGCGGCTCAGCAACCGTATGCACAATAAGAGATATACTTCTTAACAGGAAAAGTCCTGTTAAGATTATAGTAAAGGATTCTACCAGAATTTTTATACCTGCCGGGGATTTTTATGCCCTTAAAAAATTAGGTATGGAGCTTCAGGTAGTTGAGAATATAAATATCATTGCTCTTACTGTTAATCCTTATTCGCCGGAGGGTTACTACCTGGAGCCAATGAAACTACTTGATACTATGAGGAATGCAGTGCCTAAGATACCGGTTTTTGATGTTATACATGGAGCGTGATTGATATGTTGATGGATGAAAAAACAAAAGGAATATTGGACTTCGAAAGAATGTTGGCTGAACTGCATCCTATGACTCCCTTCGGCCAAAAGCTTAAGGATAATATGAGTGCTTTTATGCCTTGCGACAAGGAACAACTGTTGGAAGAACTGGACAGGGTAGATGAGCTGAAAAAGCTGATAAACCTGCAGAGAACAGTATTTGTTGAAATAAGAACTCAAATGAGTCAAATAAAGGACATAAAAAAATCTGTGGAAAGATGCATAGCTGGAGGAGTACTCAACGTTGTAGAATTGTTTGAACTGAAGAATTTCATTTATCTGGCACAGTCGATAGCAAAAAGTCAGAAAGCACTTCAATGGGCTATGCCTGATAAATATGCAGTTAATGAGCTTAAATGGGTAGAGGCAATACTTGACCCGGAGCATACCGGCATTAAAACCTTTTACATCTATGATAACTATTCTGAAACCTTGGCAAAAATAAGAAAACATAAAGCATCATTCGAGCATAAGCTTGACGGTTTAAAGAGGGAAAACATAAAAAAGGCAGAAGCAGAGCTGGGCTTGACTGCAAGATCCAATGGGGAAATAACTGTAAGCAAGAGCCGGACTGATATCGTAAATAAGCTGAAAGATAATGTAATGCTTGAGCCGGTGGGAGAAACATATATAAATGTGACCTATAGGATCAGACCGGATAAAGACATGCTGGAGCTTACAAAAAGCATAGAGGTTATGAAGGGTGAGGAAGCCGTTCAAGAGACTCTTATACTCGAGAAGCTCTCTTCGGAGATATCGGAAAGAGGCAGCGAGATATTGGATGCAATTTCCGCCATTGCAGAATTTGACTTGGTTGTTGCAAAGGCATACATTGCTAAAAGCTATAACGGAGTGAAGCCCGTAATATGTGATAATGCAAGGCTGATGCTGGTAAATGGCAAACATCCTTTGGTAGAGTCAGGACTCAGGAAAAAAGGCAAGTCGTTTACTCCCATAAGTGTTAGCCTTAATGATGGTGTGACACTTATTACGGGGGCTAATATGGGAGGCAAGACTGTATCTTTAAAGATGGTCGGCTTGCTTGCAGCAATGGCCCAGTATGGGCTTCTTGTACCTGCCGACTACATGGAAATTGGTATGAATTCATATATATATATTTCTGCAGGGGATGAGCAGTCAATAGATATGGGACTCAGCACCTTCGGCGCTGAAATCCAGTCGGTGAAGGAAGTGCTTATAAAGTCCCAAGAAAAAGGACTGATACTTATAGATGAATTGGCCAGAGGGACAAATCCGCATGAGGGCTATGCGATTTCCAAAGCAATAATAAACTACCTTTCAGATAAGCCTGGTATAACGGTTATCACAACCCATTTTGACGGGCTGATAAGTGAAGGTATTAAGCACCTGCAAGTCAAGGGGTTAAGGGATATAGATTTTAAGAATATAAAAGACCTTGATGAGGTATATATGTATATGGATTATACCCTCCTAGAGATGGTATGTGAATTCAGAGTTCCAAGGGATGCCATAAGAATATCCCGCTTATTGGGAATCCCGGAGGAAATATTGCAGCAGGCAGAAAAGATAATGGAAAATTAAGACTCAGGATATGTATACGGGCGATTCATGAACCGTCCGCCGGAATATTCGTGTCATTAAACATGGAGGTGTTTAAATGAGCAATCTAAATCTGGATAAAAATCTGATAAATAGTGCGAGACAATCTGCCAGACAGATAGCAGAAGATATGCAGAAATTCATTGACCTTCATACTACAATTGCGGTAGAAAGAACAGTAACAAGACTTCTTGGAGTTGATGGCATAAATGATGTTGGTACTCCGCTTCCCAATGTTGTCGTAGAGAACATCAAAAATAATGGCGGGCTTAGCATAGGAGCGGCATATTATCTTTCGAATGCAGTATTGAATACAGGACTTAGCACTCAGGAAATAGCTGAAAAGGTAGCAGCAGGAGAGCTGGAACTGACTAAGCTTCCTGCAAGACCTGATAATGAAATCATAGACAAGGCATACGAGCTGGCTGAAAAAATGGTAGACAGGATAAGAGACAACAGAATTAAAAGAGATGAATATCTGAACACTATAGGAGAAGGCAAAAAGCCATATCTTTACGTAATAGTTGCTACTGGGAACATATACGAAGACGTAGTGCAGGCACAAGCGGCAGCAAAGCAGGGCGCAGACGTAATAGCCGTTATAAGGACAACAGGCCAGAGCCTTTTAGACTACGTGCCATATGGGGCTACAACAGAAGGCTTCGGTGGAACCTATGCCACACAGGAAAACTTCAGGATAATGAGAACGGCTCTTGATGAAGTAGGACAGGAGGTCGGAAGATACATAAGACTCTGTAATTACTGTTCGGGGCTTTGTATGCCGGAAATTGCAGGGATGGGCGCTATGGAAAGACTTGATGTTATGTTGAATGATGCATTATATGGAATACTTTTCAGGGATATAAACATGCAAAGAACGTTGGTAGATCAGAATTTTTCAAGAATAATTAACGGCTTTGCAGGTGTAATAATAAATACCGGTGAAGACAATTATTTGACAACTGCCGATGCTATTGAAGAAGCACATACAGTGCTGGCATCCCAGTTTATAAATGAGCAGTTTGCTCTTAAAGCCGGAATACCTGAAGAACAGATGGGATTAGGTCATGCTTTTGAAATGGAGCCTGGAATTGAGAACGGCTTCCTTCTGGAGCTGGCGCAGGCGCAGATGGCAAGAGAGATATTCCCTAAAGCTCCATTGAAATATATGCCTCCTACCAAGTACATGACAGGCAACATATTCAAGGGACATATACAGGATGCTCTTTTCAACATGATATCCATATGGACGAATCAAGGTATTCAACTGCTTGGGATGCTGACCGAAGCTATACATACGCCCTTTATGGCTGACAGGGCTCTTTCCATAGAAAATGCAAGATATATATTCAACAACATGAGAAATATAGGGGACGAAGTAGAGTTTAAAGAAGGCGGAATAATTCAGACCAGAGCCTCAGAGGTACTTCAAAAAGCGGCGGCTCTATTGATGGATATAAAAGAAGAAGGACTTTTTTCAACACTGGAGCAGGGCAAATTTGCAGGAGTGAAGAGAAGCAGAACCGGTGGAAAGGGACTGGACGGTGTGACAGAAAAAGATGCAAAATATATGAACCCGTTTATAGAATTGATGCTGGATAAATAAACCGGCGTAAAGTCAGATCCAGGATCAGATCATAGAAGTGGAGGTGTTTTCATGAGCTCAGGTTTGTATTCGATGAATAAAAGGGAATTTGATATAACTTTTGATCCCAAAATGGTAAAACCCTATGGAGATACAATGAACGATGGCAAGGTGCAGTTGAGCTTCACGCTGCCTATAAAGGCCGATGAACTTGCAGTGGAAGCTGCTAAGCTGTATGCAATGAAAATGGGTATAGAAGAACCCAGTGTAGTGCATATGGCTGACCTGGGAGTCGGGTACTCCTTCTTTGTAATATACGGAAGCAGCATTCATACAATTGATGTGACGGGCATAAAGGTTACTAAGGTTGAAAGCTCGGTAATGAGCATGACTGAAGTGGATCAATACATCAGTAAGAACATAGGGAGAAAACTGGTTGTAATAGGTGCCAGCACAGGTACTGATGCTCATACCGTCGGAATAGATGCAATAATGAACATGAAGGGCTACGCAGGGCATTACGGCCTTGAAAGATATGATATGATAGAAGCTTATAACCTTGGGAGCCAGGTGCCAAACGAAGAATTCATAAAGAAGGCTGTTGAGCTTTCTGCTGATGCACTTTTAGTATCCCAGACAGTAACCCAGAAAAACATACATGTGCAGAACATGACTAATCTCATTGAACTGCTTGAAGCGGAGGGACTTCGCGACAGGTTCATTGTGACCTGCGGAGGACCAAGAATATCCCATGAGCTTGCAAAGGAACTGGGGTATGATGCAGGCTTTGGGGCCGGAACGTATGCCGAGGATGTTGCATCCTTCATAGCACAGGAAATAGTCAGAAGACCGGCGCAGCGCTGAAACTAAAGGAATAGCATTTAAATAAAAAACTGTCAGTTAAAACATAGCTGACAGTTTTTTGACTTTATTTATTGTCTTCTGTGCCGGGAACTGTTTCTGCACTAGGAAAAACAAGCTTTGAAAGTACGTTTATATAAAATTTGAAGGGTTCGCTTGATTCATCCTGAGTATCTGTAACTACAAGGTTAACTTCATATTTCCCAGCCTCAGTGAATGTATAAGTTATGTTCTGGTTTGGAGAGTCAAACACAGGATTCTCGTTATTGGATATCTTCCAGAAATATGACTTTATGCTGTCGTTGGTATCGGGATCGGAGGATTCACTGGTGAAAATCACCGTTTCCCCCTCGTAAACCTGTTTTTTATCCGCAGTAAACTGTGCGGAAGGCTTTGTATTCTGCGGTGCAGGTTCATTACTATTTAAGGTGGATATATCAGAATTCCGAGCAATGGCCCATACTCCTCCTGCAAACAGCAGTATTACAGCTATTACCGCAAGTCTGCGCAGCGGTGTGAGCTTGCGTTTAATTTTTGCTTTATGATAGTTCTTCCTCATCTGACTATCTACAGATCCGCTTCCCATAAAAACTGAGTACAAAAGCAAAGACTTAAAATCATTATAGACCTTTTCTATGGATTCATATTTGCCCTCTAAACAGTTCTGTACTATAGGGAAAAGTGCAGGGGGCAAACTGTCCTTTGCGTAATTTTGATCAAATACAGGGGAATTAGAAAATATAGTGCATATGATTTCTCCTGCCCTTTTGCAAACATCGCTTCTGGATGCCGACATCATTTCTTCCGTAAACTTCAGGTTACAATTAAAACAGACATTCCGCTTGTTTGTTACTGCGATATTATCTGCATCGCAAAGTAACAGAACAATAAGAGGGCCAAGTTTTTCAATATCAATGAGTTGGGTGAGTAAGCTTTCGGTTAAGTACATTTTTTCCGTAAGACGGAGATTGTTATTGGACAGATAGTTTTCCATGGTGGGTCCTGAACAGATATTGCAGACTACATAGAAACAGAAATCCTCGTAGAAGGTTTCAACGATATTTCTGATATAACTGCACTTTTCTTTCGAAAAGCTGTCCTTCATGCTGTAAATAATATCAGTATTTTTGAACTCGTTGATTATGAACAGTCTGGAATCATCGGCATCTGTTTCTTTTGCTGTATATGTTGCTTGCAGTTCATTTGAAAACAAGGTATCGATTATTTCATACTTTTCTGCAATAATACGATTGTCCATAAAACCACCTCAACCTACACTATTCTACATAAAACAAATTTTCCCTTTTAACAAATATAAAATTGTGAAAAATATTTGAGAGTTATGGGGTTATAAGGTATGTGCAGGGAAATTTGCACCTTCCCAAGACATCGGTTTTCGAACAAAAAAAGTGCACCCGTTAAGGTGCGATATGAGTGGGGTTAACGATTGTGTGTGTATCTCCATAAGCTATGAGTTATTCAGGGGTTAAATACAAGACTTATTATAATACATAAAGAATTAATATGCAATGGGTTTGTGAAAAAAATGTGAAAAAAGTGTGAAAAAATCGTTGCAGGTTAGACGTGCGTATAATTAAACTTCAATGAAACCTACACATTATGCATATTATGCCGATTTGAGCAATTATACGTAAAATCACATTTTAAAATAGTCTTGAGGCATCACAAATATTTAAAATGTATAAATATACATATGCCCGGTGTCTGAACTTTTAAGTTTCTTTTGAAATGTATTCGCCTTTTACATTGTTTAGGATGATATGTTCAGTATATAACGAAAAAACGCGGCAATTGTGGTATAATCCCATCTTTGACAGTTGGAGAGGATAAAAAGCTTGGAATCCGTTGAGAATAAAGGCTTCCAAGCTTTTGACATTTGATTAAAAAGTGCGTAATGTTTTTTATGATTTTGTGGTTTTAAAAATTTTTTTCATTTGCTGTGTACTAACGATTTGATAATCAGTGCGGAAATCAAATGCTTCATGCAAATCATCGGTAAAGTCGGTTCTAGTGTAGCAAGGTACATAGCCCTCGCCTTTCACTTCAAGGAAGTCCATGCCTCTCAACCCATTAATGATTTCGTGGCAAGTATACTTTTCTTTCAGCCTCTTTTCAAGGAGTCTGTAGATAACTAAAGCTATGAAGCAGGTAGTGAAATGAGCCTCTATTCTGTCATCCCGACTCAAATATACCGGCCTGGCTCTGAATTCACTTTTCATAATCCGGAAACACTCTTCAATTTCCCAGCGCCTTCTGTTTACCTTGATGATTTCAGAAGCATCATCTTCAAGATTTGTACACACAGCATAGAAACCGTCAAATGCTGCTTCCTTTGAAATGAGTTCAGTATTGATACTGTATGTTTCATGTTCAGCAGCCTCCCCATCGGCGGTATAGTGGCTTTTTTCGATAAATCTTTTGTAATCGTTGGGATTGCATTTTTTTAAATGTATGGAGTTTGAAGCAATTGCCTTTTGTGCACGTTCTATCTGAGAAACTCGAATATTTCTCTGATAATCACGGTATTTCATAGAATAAGTTACAACGAATTTTTCTTCCAGTCCGTTCTCCTTAATCCAGCGTTCCTTATAGAAAATTTTGTCCCTGTCTTTTTTTTCATCAAGCATAGTAATATCATAGGTTCTGACGTCATCAGCAAAGGACCAGCCTTTGGGATCAAGTGCCCATTCCATCATATGTTTTTTCAGCTTTTTTATGGATTGTGTTGTGATATATGCCCGTTCTCCTTTGCTGTTGAATTTCCTGTTGGACGCAGATGCCAGCCCCGCATCGGTACACACAATAAATCTTGAAAGATCAAAATCAGATAGGATTTTTTCTTCCAGGGGCTTTAGTGTCAACTGTTCATTGGTGTTCCCTTTATTGATACTAAAAGCAAGAGGGATACCATCACCGTCCATAAACATTCCCATCTGCACGATAGGATTTGGCTTGTGCTCCTTTGAAGGGCCATACTGTTTCTTTCCTTCTTCCTGTTCAATTTCAAAAAAGTAATTGGTACAGTCGTAATAGAGCACACCGGTATTTCTCTTTGAAATCT